>Ga0075445_10001260_pt1 | contig 13036 bp, 14 predicted proteins | sample CoawatmetaG02DNA_FD_72350 | JGI IMG/M metagenome (GOLD analysis project Ga0075445, IMG submission 72350) | Marine microbial communities from the West Antarctic Peninsula - Coastal water metaG029-DNA | ecosystem: Environmental > Aquatic > Marine > Coastal | place: Atlantic Ocean: West Antarctic...
TACAATTTCGCTATAATTTAGCTTTAGACAAAGCAGAGGCATTACGCATAGAGGCGGAAGAATTAGAAAGTAAGGCCCCAGATACAGTCAGATTCACACGATTAATAAAAGATTCGGTGCCTTATGAAGACCGTCAATCTGTCATCCGTGACTTTTGGGAAATTGTATTAGCAGATGGGGAACGCCACAAAGAAGAAAGCAGTTTGATGCGCTTAATTGCCAAATTACTAGGTGTTAATGATCGTGATAGTGCTATTGCGCGTCAAAGTGTTGGAAAATAGTTACTAAATTCTGATCAACTATTTTTTTGCACCATTACACACATCGAGTATAGAGCACATAAGTTATCACAAGGCCGTTCTGTTATTGTACAAGATAGAGGTCCACTATTAATTCTATTTTTAAATAATAACTTTCACGCAGTACACCATGCACATCCAAATATACCATGGTATAATTCACCTGCTACGTTTAATAATCAAAAAAATAAATTTTTTAAAATATAATAATAATAATTATTTTAGTGATTATTTTGTTGTTTTTAAAAGATACTTATTGGTAAATAAGGATGAGGTTGCACACCCTATCTGGAATCTTCAGAATCGTAAGAAAACTTTAATGAATACAGCTTTAAAACAGGTAAAAAAATGAAAATAGGCATTCTTCAAGCGGGTATTGCAGCAGACGCACTTGTCCCTAAACATGGCGATTATCCTGATAATTTTGAGGTCCTTTTGCACGGGCGTGGCTTTGAATTTAAAGTATTTAAAGTCATAGATAATACCTTTCCTAAAAGTGTTGATGCTTGTGATGGTTGGTTAGTGACAGGATCAAGGCATGGCGCTTATGAAAAGCATAATTGGATACCACCATTAGAAGATTTTATTCGTGAGAGCTATGATGCCAATGTACCGATAGTTGGAGTGTGTTTTGGTCATCAAATCATAGCCCAGGCTTTAGGTGGACATGTTGAAAAGTTTAAAGGTGGGTGGATAGTTGGACGTCAAACTTATCAAAATAAAGATGGTTCTAAGGTTACATTAAATGCATATCATCAAGATCAAGTCATTACTGCACCTGCTTGTGCAACAGGTATCTCAGGAAACGATTACTGTAAAAATGCTATTCTTACATATGGGAAGAAAGCATTTACAATGCAACCGCATCCAGAGTTTTCCTCCACATATATTAGAGATTTAATCGATGCACGTGGAATTGGAGTAATCGATGATGAAGTTTTGAGAACAGCTCGTGAAACACTTATGGAAGAAATTGATGCAAGTATGGTAGCAGATCAGTTTGAAACTTTTTTTAAGAACGCTGTATAAAAATTTTATGTCAGAATCTATTAAAGGTTCTTGAAGTATTAGATGAAAACGCAATTTACCCAAGCGAGCGAAAGCTATTTTTTAACCAATCCATTTCAATTACAAGTGGTGTTACAACTTGGTCTTGAATAATTGGGCGCAAAATTTCTGCAACATCTTTTGGCATTTTAACCATCGCATCTTTTCTTGCAATCAAAGATATAGTTCGTGACATCGGTTCGAATGGTAATTGTATTAATTCAACATTTTCTTGAAACCTCTGAGCACGCAAAAAACCTAATGGCGTAGTAATTGTCCAGCCAGTTTTATCCGCAACCATAGAAAGTATGGCATGATAATTATTAAATTCAAATTGGTTAGGTAGTCGGATACCTTGGCGCGTTAAATGACTTTCTATTTGTCGGCCCATTACAGTTCTAGATGAATAATGAATAAAGGGTAGATCAAAAAGTTGCTTTTGAATATCACTGTTATGATCAATAGTTCCTTTAGCAGCAGCCACAACAAATGGCTCTGTCAAAACTGGGTGAACCTCCATCCAGTCAGGTGCCCGCTCTAAATCAGCACAAATAACCATATCTAAAGTTCGTGCATGTAACTCTTCTGATAATGCATAACTTTGGCCACTTTGTAACAAAAACTGACAATTTTTCATACGTTTTGCTAAATTTTTCATCAAGCTAGGCGTTACGTCAGCATCAAAATCATCTATTACTCCTAAGCGCAAACGAACCATTTGGCTGTGATCAAATTGCGCCAATTCTGATTTAGCTTGCATAACTTCGGAAAGGATTGCGCGAGCACGATGTAAAAATAACTGCCCTGTGGGCATAAGTTTCATTGGTCGAGTAGATCTATCCAATAATTCGCTACCTAAAGCCGCTTCAAGATTGGTTAATTGTTGGGATATAGTTGAATTACTAGAGTTTAGCCTTTTAGCTGCGGCAGAGATTGAGCCTTCCTCAACTGAGGCAACAAAAATTTCAATAGCCCATAAGGAAAATTTGTTTGCAGTATCGACCAAAATGAACTCCTGTTTTAAAGACGATGATAGAATTTAGAGTTTATGACAATACAAAAATATTATTAAATTACATTAGTGTTTGACTTCATTTTACTTTTTCTAAAACGTAATTTCATGAAACAAAAAGTTATAGTTATTGGCGCAGGCATTACTGGAATTAGTTGCGCAGAGGAATTACGCCGTTCCGGGGCAGCAGTTACATTAATAGATCGTGTACCTGCAGGGGATCCGAGCCAAACTTCATTTGGAAATGCTGGAATATTGGCTCGTGAGGGCGTGATGCCAATAGCTAACCCCTCAATGCTAAAAATGATCCCACAAATTATGTTTTCACCAAATAGCCCTGTCTATCTAAAATGGTCCTATTTAATTAAATTTGCACCCTGGGCATTAGGGTTTGTCATGAATGGTACACGCCCCAAATCACGTCCAATTATAAATGCTTTAAACGAATTATTATATGATACAGTGGAAAGACATACTCAATTAGCCAAAGGGACCAAAGCTGATCGTTATATTACTAGTGGTGATTTAACATTTTTATACAGACATAAGCGACAATTTACTTCAGATAGATTCGCTAACCAAACACGTGCGGATTTAGGCATTACATGGACTGAATTATCACGAACAAATCTTTTAGAACGTGACCCACACATTTCAAAATTATATAAATTTGGTATCGCATACAATAACCACGGCTGGATAACTAACCCATCTGCCTATGTAGCAGCATTAGCATTACATTTTCAAAAAAATGGAGGCACTATTCATGCTGGTGAAGTTGTAAAACTTGGTCAGAGTACAGTAATGCTAAAAGATGGGAAAAAATTAACTGCCAACAGTATTGTTTTGGCTACTGGAGCATGGTCGAAAGAATTAGCATCTGCTTTAGGCCACAATGTTCCATTGCAAGCTGAACGAGGATATCACTTATCATTAAAGAACTCATCAATCATGCCTCCAAATACTTATTTAATCGTGGATAAACGTTTTGGCTTAACACCTATGGATGGTTTTTTGAGATGCGCTGGCCAATCCGAGTATGCACCCCTTGATATGCCGCCAAATCAAAAGGCAATTGATAATCTGCGTCAATTTTTATATCGTTTATATCCAAATATTGAACACGAGGGTGAAACTACTTGGCAAGGCACACGCCCGACCCTACCTGACAGTCTTCCAATGATTGGGCGTAGCCCTAAAGATACTTCAATTGTTTTTGCATTCGGGTCTCAACATTTAGGACTGACTATGGGTCCCAAAATTGGGCAAATAGTTCGAGATATAGTATTAAATAGACCTAGTAATATCAAAATAGATGCATATTCGCCTAGCCGTTTTGATTGAATCATAGGTCACAGAAATAATTGGTTAAAATTCTAGGCTTTCAACAAACTGAAAGCCCTTATATAAGCAAAACATCAACACAAAGGAAATAGTGTGATGCGTACAGCAAATATTAACCGCAACACGGCGGAAACAAAGATTTCCACAACCATCAACCTTGATGGTACAGGAAAATACGATAACAAAACTGGTATTGGTTTTTTTGACCATATGTTAGACCAATTGTCTCGCCACTCTTTGATAGATATTACTGTGCGAGCAGAGGGCGATACACACATTGATGATCACCACACAGTAGAAGACGTTGGTATCGCTATAGGAAAGGCATTATCTCAAGCAATTGGAGATAAACGCGGAATTAGACGCTATGGATCCAGTCTTTTAGCTATGGATGATGCGTTGGTGCGGACAGCTTTAGATTTATCTGGGCGCCCATATCTAGTTTGGAATCTGGAAATTCCCTCAGCAAAAATTGGCTCTTTCGATACTGAACTGGTGCGTGAGTTCTTCACAGCTTTTGCTGTTCAAGGTGGAATTACATTAAATGTATGCGGCCTAGATGGATTTAACAGCCACCACATGGTTGAGGCTACCTTTAAATCTGTTGCACAAGCATTGCGTATGGCCATAGAGACAGACCCTCGTAAAGCAAACGATATTCCATCAACTAAAGGTACTCTTATTGAATGAGTACAATTATTGTTGATTACAATTCTGGCAACCTAAGATCTGCAGAAAAAAGCTTTCAGCGAATGTCAGATGAGCTGGGAGTGGGGCAAGTAATTGTATCCAGTGATCCAAATATTGTGCGCAAAGCTGATCACTTAGTTTTACCTGGGGTTGGTGCATTCGCAGACTGTCGCCGCGAGCTTGGCGCCATTGATGGTCTTTTTGGGGCAATTGAAGAACATGTAAAATCTGGCAAACCTTTTATGGGGATTTGTGTTGGAATGCAGATGATGGCTACCCGTGGATTAGAATATGGGGATCATGATGGTTTTGACTGGATAAAAGGTGATGTTAAATTAATATCACCAAATGATAAAAAATTAAAAATTCCACATATGGGTTGGAATAATCTAAATTTAACCACTAAGCACCCAGTATTTAATGGAATAAAAGAAAATGATCATGCATATTTTGTTCATTCCTATCAATTGAAACCTGCAATTAATGCTGATCTGTTAGCAACAGTAGATTATGGTGGCAAAATTACAGCAGCAGTTGCTCGTGAAAATATAATTGGAACACAGTTTCATCCAGAAAAAAGCCAATCAACAGGCTTACGCTTAATAAGTAATTTTTTAAGCTGGAAACCTTAAATTTTTCAAATTTAATTTCGAATAATTTAATATAGTTTGTTTAACTTGGCCTTCTGATATCTTTGCAATTTATACATTATCAAGGTAAATCAATTTAAAGTTACTATTTTGGAAATTAACTATGATTCTTTATCCCGCTATCGACCTCAAAAATGGAAAATGTGTTCGGCTCTATAAAGGAAGAATGGAACAAGAAACTGTTTTTAATGACAATCCCGCTGCTCAAGCCGCATCATTTGCAGCTGATGGGTGTGAATGGTTACATCTTGTTGACTTAAATGGAGCGTTTGCTGGTATTCCTATAAATGCAGTTCCTGTTCAAGAAATTTTGAAAACAGTCAAAGTGCCAGTACAACTTGGTGGTGGAATACGAGATTTAGCGACAATTGAGAATTGGTTAGAAAAGGGCTTATCTCGCGTAATATTAGGTACAATTGCAGTTGAAAACCCTGAATTAGTGAGGGAAGCAGCACGCAAATTTCCAGGACATGTTGCTGTCGGTATTGATGCACGCAATGGCATGGTTGCCACTCGAGGTTGGGCTAAAGAAACCAACGTTGAAATTACTCAATTAGCTCTTCAATTTGAAGACGTGGGCGTAGCTGCAATCATATATACAGATATTAATCGTGATGGGGCTATGCAAGGCCCCAATATAGAAGCCACGGCAGCATTAGCCAATGCAGTAAGCATACCTGTAATTGCATCAGGTGGTGTTTCATCTATGGATGACTTGCGCGCATTAAAGGCGTGCAATGCACCATTAAATGGTGCAATTTCTGGTCGTGCTTTATATGATGGCATAATAAATGTTCCCGAAGCTGCAGCACTATTAAAGTCATAAATTTAAAGTCATAAAATAATTTTTATTTTTAAACTAAAGTTGTTGGCGGATAATAAATGTTTATCAATTTAATAAGACCCTACAATTTAAGTATTTTAAAATTTATACCTTTGCCCTCAGTCAAAGGCGGAGTATCTTATAAAAATGTTAAAGACTAGAATTATTCCATGTTTAGATGTCAAAGATGGACGTGTTGTTAAAGGCGTAAACTTTGTTGACCTAATTGATGCAGGTGATCCCGTCGAAAGTGCAAAAGCATATGATAATGCTGGAGCAGACGAATTATGCTTCCTTGATATTGCCGCAACTCTTGAAAACCGTGGTACTATGTTTGATGTTGCAAGACGCACTGCAGAGCAATGCTTTATGCCACTTACAATTGGGGGCGGTGTACGTGTCCCTAATGATGTACGGAATTTACTATTAGCTGGTGCAGACAAAGTTAGCTTTAATTCAGCAGCGGTAGCCAATCCTGATGTAATAGCACAAAGCGCTAACAGATTTGGATCACAATGCATAGTTGTTGCTATTGATGCAAAAACAGTAAGCCCTGGAAAATGGGAAATTTTCACTCATGGTGGGCGTAAAAGTACTGGAATTGATGCAGTAAAATTTGCAAAACTCGTCGCTTCTAAAGGAGCTGGTGAAATTTTACTTACATCTATGGATCGTGATGGCACACGGGATGGTTATAACATACCATTAACTCGTGCTATCAGTGATGCAGTGAACATTCCTGTAATTGCATCAGGTGGTGTAGGAAATTTAGATCATCTTGTAGAGGGTGTAACAAAAGGTGGCGCATCCGCAGTATTAGCAGCTTCAATCTTTCACTTTGGAGATTTTACGATTAAACAAGCAAAAACGCACATGCAAAACGCAGGCGTAGCAGTGAGACTTTAAAATGCCAAATGTACTAACCCGACTTGCCCGTACTATTGAAAGCCGTAAAGGCGAAGATGATAAAAAATCTTACGCAGCAAAACTATTTAAACGTGGTCCTGAAAAATGCGCTGAAAAATTTGGGGAAGAAGCTATTGAGGCAATAATTGCAGCCGTCAAAGGCGATAAGCAAAACTTGACTGAAGAGGCAGCAGATGTGTTGTTTCATTTGTTCGTAATGCTTTCAGTATCCGATGTAAAATTTGATTCAGTACTACAAGAGCTAGAACGAAGAGAAGGCAAATCTGGATTAGTTGAAAAGTCTGAACGTAAAAAAAAATAATTACTTATCAATATACTAAAGTATATACCTAATGTTGTTAAACAATCTCAACCTGAGTATTTTTATTGATTTCAAAAATTATTAGTTACTATAGATTACTGGAAACCAATCAGTACGTAACTTATCGCCAGCCTGCATATCATGACCTGGAAATGGTGGTGATGTTGGGCCAGGCCGCTCTACATAACGTGCATCGTCTCCGAACAAACGTAGCGAGAACGCACGCCTTCGCACATTAGTACTGTTGCCGCGAGCACCATGTAAAATCCCATAATTAAATGCTACTGCATCACCTGGCTCCATTTCCCATTCCTTAATATTCATATCTTCATTATCAGGATCAGGCACGGGCATGTATTTTTCATTGTCAGGATAGAAATTGGTTTCAGATAGCCAGCGAGTAGGCAAAACAGGCTTTTTCCACAAATGACTTCCTGCAACACATCGCAAACTGGCATTTTTAACTGGATCTACTGGTGACCAAAGGCTTACATTTTGAATTCCATCTACAAAATAATATGGTGCATCTTGGTGCCAAGGTGTAACTTTTGACGTTCCAGGTTCCTTAACTAAAACATGATCATGAAAAAGCTGTACCTGTTTTGATTTCATCAAATTTGCTGCAACATGTGCTGCAGGTGAATTTCTAATTACATCCTCAAATTCAGAAATTCGATTCCAATTACAATAATCATCAAAAAAACGCCCTTCATCACCTATATTTAAATTTTCAGCAGCGTATGGCCCCGGTTCAGACATATTTCGTGCAATACCTGATCGAATAAGATCTACATAATCAGCAAGTAATCCTTTAATGAGGACAACACCGTCTCGCTGAAAATCATCTATATGAGTTTGCGTAATAAGTTGATTAATCATAATTAAAACCTCTGCTTTTATCAAACAGATAACAAAAAATTGAATTAAATGGAAGAGTGGTGGGCGACTCTGGAATCGAACCAGACGTGGGTCTCCCCGAGAGAGTTACAGTCTCCTGCCACACCTTGCGGCCTGTCGCCCATGAATGCGTTAACGCGTTCAACGAGCGTCTGAATAGGCGGACAATCGACGCACGTCAACATCAAAAACTCATAAAGTGAACTTGCAGTGTATGTATAAGCCGTGCAAAGAGGATGAAACTGCTAAGGACACCCTAAATGGCTCCAAGATCAAAGAAGAAACCAGTTTGGATTGTTGAAAAAGAGCGTCAGCGTAGTGCAGGTGCTGCAGAAACAGTATGGTTATTTGGCCTGCACGCTGTGCGTGATGCATTAGAAAATCCAATGCGTGATCGAATTAGATTGATGGTAACTAAAAATGCCAACGATAAATTGGTAGATTCAATAATTAAATCAGGAATGGAAGCTGAAGTATTTGACTCTCGGAAATTTCATCCCCCAATTGATGCCCAATCTGTTCATCAAGGAGCAGCATTAGAAGTAAAGCCTTTAGACTGGGGCAACATGTCAAGTGTTTGCGCCCCCCGCAACGACAAACAAGCTCGTGTGGTAGTCCTAGACCGAGTTACCGATCCTCACAACGTCGGAGCGATTTTGCGCTCAGCAGAAGTCTTTGGGGCACGTGCAGTTATTGCTACAGCACGAAACTCAGCGCCTGAAACTGGCGCTCTGGCTAAAACTGCTTCTGGTGCACTAGAACGCCAGCCATATTTAAGAGTGCGCAACTTGGCAACTTCATTACAAACTTTACGTGATATGGGATATTATGTAGTTGGAATGGATGGTACTGCCACCAGTAGCATTGATGATGCAGTGGCAATAAATGGTAATGGCCCCATGGCGATTGTTCTTGGCGCTGAAGGCCCTGGATTACGCGAATTAACTAAAGAAACTTGCGATGAATTAGTTAAAATTGAATATGCTGCAGATTTCGGTTCTTTAAATGTTTCAAATGCTACAGCAATTGCACTTTATGCTGCAAAACCTCGCTAGAAAACTAGCATTTATAGTAAAGATTAAATAATTTTATTTTATGCGATAAAAATCTGGATTAAAGATTTTAATATAGTTGAAAGCACATTAATTCATGATATCCTTAGGAAAACCACATATTTGTATATTTTGGTGCATCATTAAATTAAGATAGACCATCCTATTATGTTTTAAGTTATTTACTTTTATAAGGTTTATTGAGTTATTTCAACAAACCCTGTTCATGCGGGTAAAAATGTCTGGAAGAAATTATCTATCCAAGCTTTACAGACATTCCACCTAAAATTAAGATTGATGAATTAGGCACATTTTATAAATTTGATGTTTTTTTTAGCAACATACAAAACACTATTAAGCACTTTTCATTTGATTCAAGGCATACTGGGATACAATTAGAAATTAAAAACGTAAATGAATTGGAGTTAGGAAAATATAATAACCTAAAAATTATACAAAATCGATGACCTGAAATTGAATCACCCTGTTTAATAAAATAAGATCAGTTTAAAATAAAATGGCAGCAGCAAAACCTAAAAAGGCAAGAAATCCAACTACGTCAGTGACTGTCGTAACTAAAGCGCTCGAACCTAATGCAGGATCTAGATTAAATTGGTCCAGGACAAGCGGCACTAAAATTCCAGCCAATCCAGCCATCATCAAATTTATGACCATCGCTAATGCCAAAACGACACCTAGCATTGGAAGTCCATACCAATAATACCCAATGCAACCAATAATTGCAGCAAAAATTAAACCATTCAGAAAGCCTACCAACGCTTCACGTCGAATAACACACCATGCATTTGCTGACGTCAAATCTTTAGTAGCAAGAGCCCGCACAGCTACAGTAAGGGTCTGAGTACCAGCATTCCCACCCATGGAAGCTACGATTGGCATCAACACAGCTAAAGCAACAATAGCTTCAATAGTTGCAGAAAACTGGGCTATGACTATAGATGCTAAAACTGAAGTTATTAAGTTGAAACCTAACCATGGAAACCGCTGTCTCGTAGTTGCAAGAATTGTGTCAGTCAAACTTTCATCACCAACACCTCCCAAAAGCTTTATATCTTTATCCGCCTCATCACCTAGAACTTCCATCGCATCATCCATTGTAATGATACCAACTAAACGATTTTCTTCATCAACTACAGGAGCTGAAACCATATTATATTGGTTAAATGCATAAGCTACGTCTTCTTGAGATTGCCCCACTGGAATTGTACGAAACTCTTCATCAACAACGTCCATTAAAGCTGTTGAACGTTGCGCCCTTAGTAAAGTTGATAAAGGTACCTTACCTATTGGCTTAGACATTGGATCGATAACAACCACATCGTAAAATTGCATAGGTAAGTTTGTATTCTTGCGCAAATGATCAATGGTTTGACCTACATTCCAATGTGTAGGAGCCATCACAAGCTCACGTGCCATTAATCGACCAGCTGTATTTTCTGGGTATTTTAAAGAGTTGCGAACAGCAATACGTTCGCCGACTTCTAATGCCTCTAAGACACGATTCTGCTCACCTTTTTCTAAATCTTCAACTAAATCAACTACGTCATCAGTCTCAAGATCTCGCAATACCTCAGACACTACGTCATCAGGCATTTTTTCAAGTAAATCACCTGATAGTCCCTCATCCATTTCGGCAAAAACTTCGCCATCCATTTCTTTCCCCCACAATTCCACTAATGCAGAACGTTGTGTTGGTTTAATTTGCTCAAAGAGGTCTGCTATATCTGCAGGATGATAATCTTTAAGAAATTTGATCATGCCTTCTTTGTTTTGAACTTCTATGAACATAAGTACATTATGTACGAGACTAGCTTGCATTTCATATGCACGATCTGGAAATTCTTTATTAATATCAGCTAATTGATCCATGGAATGCCTCTAAATAACAAGATTTTAAGGAATAAATCCAAAATAGATTTGATACCTTACAATGACATCAAAGTAGGCATTAAAAATGCATTTCACAATATAACAAAGGTATTGGGCGTAAATTTGTTATTTATTGTAAGTATTTTAAAGTAAATTGATCTTAAACTTTTGGATATCCAATTTTTTTAAGTGCTAACGCAATATCATCCAAAACTGTCAGATCATCGATTGTAGCTGGCGCTTTAAAGTCTTCGCCATCAGCAATCTTAGCAATAGTTCCACGTAAAATTTTTCCTGATCGTGTTTTGGGCAAACTATTTACGACAAGAGCAGTTTTAAATGCAGCCACTGGACCAATTTGTGTTCGTACTAATTTTATACACTCATCAATTATGTCTAATTCTGACTTTTTAGTTCCGGAATTCAAACAAAGTAAACCAACAGGCAACTGCCCCTTAAGTGCATCCGCAGCACCTATGACTGCACATTCAGCGACATCAGGATGACTGGCAAGTACTTCTTCCATTTGACCAGATGATAGACGATGACCAGCAACATTCATTACATCATCGGTACGAGACATTATATATAGATATCCATCTTCATCTTTATATCCAGCATCACCTGTTTCATAATAGCCATCAAAAGCTTCTAAGTATGACGATTTATATCGATCATCTGCCTTCCATATTGTTGTCAAAGTTCCCGGTGGAAGTGGCAATTTTATTGCAATTGCACCCATTATACCATTAGGCACCATGCTCCCAGCTTCATCTAAGATTTGAACATCGTATCCTGGCATTTGTACTGTTGGAGAACCCAACTTAATAGGTAATTTCTCTATACCCCATGGGTTTGATGCAATTGCGAAACCTGTTTCAGTTTGCCACCAATGATCAATAACAGGAATATTTAAGTGATCTTGCGCCCATTTTATTGTATCGGGATCAGCCCGTTCTCCGGCAAGGAATAGTGTGTTCAAGCAACTCAAGTCATATTTTTTTATAAATTCACCTGTCGGATCAACCCGTTTTATTGCGCGAAAAGCAGTCGGTGCAGTAAATAAAACTTTTACATTATACTCTTCAATAACGCGCCAAAATGTACCAGGATCAGGAGTGCCAATTGGCTTACCTTCAAATACCACAGTCGTATTTCCATTAAACAAAGGCCCATAGCAAATATATGAGTGTCCAACTATCCAACCAACGTCAGACGCAGCCCAGAATACATCTTCAGGCTCAACGTCATACACATTCTTCATAGTCCAAGCTAATGCCACTATATGACCTGCTGTTGGTCGCAAAACTCCCTTAGGTTTCCCAGTGGTTCCAGATGTGTAAAGAATATATACTGGGTCAGAGCCATTCATCGCAACACAATCTGCCGGTATAATACCCTGTTGTGAAGAAACCCAATCTAAATCTTGCTCCGCAATTAACTCAGCATGTAATTGTTCACGTTGAAAAATAATACATTTTTCTGGTTTATGAGTTGCCATTTCAATCGCTAAATCCAACAAAGGTTTATAGGCAATAATTCCAGATGGTTCTATACCACATGAACCAGCTATAATCGCTTTTGGGGTACAATCATTAATACGAGTTGCCAATTCATTTGCAGCAAACCCACCAAACACAACAGAATGGATTGCACCTATCCGTGCGCATGCAAGCATAGCCACAAGCGACTCTGGGATCATTGGCATATATATAATTACGCGGTCACCTTTTTCAACGCCCTGCGCCTGTAATAGTCCACCTAAAAGTGCCGTCTGTTCTTGAAGTTCAAAAAAAGAAGTTTTACTCTTCTTTCCAGTTATAGGACTATCATAAATTATTGCCGTTTTATCACCCTTACCGGCTTCAACGTGGCGGTCCACAGCATTATAGCAAGTATTTACCTCAGCGTCCTTAAACCATTCGTAAAACGGGGCTTTATCAGAGGAAAGTGCCTTGCTTGGTGGCTTTACCCAATCGACATGATTAGCTGCCTCCATCCAAAATGCTTCGGGGTCTGACATAGAGCTTTCAAACACAGACTTATACGACATAATATTTCACCCATTTATATCGTAGTTTTTCTACGAATTTATAATTTCTAT
>Ga0075445_10001272_pt1 | contig 12951 bp, 15 predicted proteins | sample CoawatmetaG02DNA_FD_72350 | JGI IMG/M metagenome (GOLD analysis project Ga0075445, IMG submission 72350) | Marine microbial communities from the West Antarctic Peninsula - Coastal water metaG029-DNA | ecosystem: Environmental > Aquatic > Marine > Coastal | place: Atlantic Ocean: West Antarctic...
CCTATGTGATCTATATATAGTTATTAAAATTAATTAACATACTAAATATAGATTATGAGTTGGAACAATGAGAAAGTTGAAAAATTAAAAAAACTTTGGGGTAAAGGTAATACTGCGAGCCAAATTGCTGAAATTATTGGTGGTATGAGTAGAAACGCAGTGATTGGTAAAGCAAATAGATTAAATTTATCATCAACAATTAAAACCAGAAATACTTCATCAAGTCAAAATTTTGACGACAACTCACAAGAAAATAATTCAAAACAAAAAAAACTAAGAAAAAGTAAGTTTCAATCATTAATTATTGAAAAAGACTTTGAGCCAGAAAATCCTAAAAAATTGGAAGAATTGGATGAAAGCTCTTGTAAATGGCCTGTTGGGCATCCAGAAGAAGAGTCGTTTTATTTCTGTGGAAGATCTTCATTAAAAGATTTTTCATATTGCAAACTTCACTTACTTTACGCTTATCAGCCAAAAGGAAGAAAAGAAGAGCCTACTAATAATAAAGAAGAAGTTTCAGAATACACTGAGAAAAAAATTAACACTGCTTAATAGTATTTTTTAAGACTAATTTTTTTTGTTCCTATTTTTTCCTGACACACCTTTTATTAAGGAATTTATAATCAAATAGATTAAAAACGAAAAAATTAAAAATATTAAAATATAAATGATATTAATTACCATGAGAAAAACTATATAATTTTAGTATAAAAATTTCTATTAAGAATTATATTTTTTTGTAGAAAATTGTCCACTTTCTCTCCACATATAGCAATATTTTTTAACTTCATGCTCGAATAGCCTTGTACTTGGGACCCCTATATCAGAATTAGTTTGATATTTATTTGAAGGAATATTGTCATATTTTAAAAGTATCAGTTGATCTACTGTCAATAATGGTTTTGGAAATAATTGAAAAATTTTTGCAGAGAAATTTGCAGCAAAAAATGGAAGGGGGATTAATAATCTTTTTTTGCTAATTAATATTAATAGTTTTTTTAAGATTTCTTTTAAAGAAAAAATTTCTGGTCCTACACACTCAATTATTTTAGAATGTAAATTTTTAGAAATAACATGATAAATAGTATCAGTTAAATCAGAGCAATGAATTGGAGCAAATTTAGTGGCTCCATTATAGTAAAGTGGAAAGAATGGAAGTCTACTGAGTAAGGTCATAAAATTCGTAGTAAAATTATCATCCACTGAATAAACTACTGATGGTCTCAATATTGTTGCTAAAGGAAAATTATTTTTAATATTAGACTCACCTTCTACCTTACTTTTTGCATATTTCGAATCTACAGCACTATTAATACCTAGTGCAGATAAATGAATAAACTGCTGAATTTTATATTCTTTACAAAGTTTAGCTAAAATAGATGGAAAAATAGAATGAATATTTTTAAATGTATTTCCTTTTCCACTTTCATATAAAATACCAATTAAATTTATACAAATATCAGTTTGAGCAAATAGTTTTCTAATTTTAGTTTCATCAAAAATATTAGATTCGACAATATCTATATAGCCAGCATTAGCTTGTGTCTTTATTGCATACCCCTTTTGATGAAGGTTTCTTGTAACCACGGTAACTTTATAATTATTTTTAGTAAGCTTTCTGATTAAATGACGACCTATTTGACCACTACCACCAAAAATTAGACAATTTTTTACTTTCATATATATATAATTAAAAATGAATATTGATATTAAACTTCACAAGAATGATCTACCAGAAGATTTAGATTTAGGCAATATTATAGCTGTAGATGGAGAATTTATGGGTCTCAATGTTAAACGTGATCCTTTATGTCTTATTCAAATATCCACTGGGAATTCTGATGCTCATATTATTCAGCTAGATAGAAAAAACTACGCAGCTCCAAATTTAAAGAAAGTTCTTTCTGACCAGTCAATTACAAAAATATTTCATTACGGAAGAGCAGATATGGCTCACATCAAATACTATTTAAAAATAGATACTAAAAATATTCTTGATACTAAAATTGCTTCAAAATTAGCTAGATCTTACTCAGATAGTCATTCTCTTAAAACTTTAATCAAAGAATTTATACACATTGATGTTAGTAAACAATTTCAGAGTTCAGACTTTGGAGGTGAATTATCTCCATCTCAACTAAAATACTGTGCTAATGATGTTGTCTATTTGCACAAAATTCATGAAGAATTAAACAAAATTCTTATAAGAGAAAAAAGAATAGATTTATATAATGATTGCATAAAATTTTTAAAAACTAGAGTTGAGCTTGATTTGGCTTTATTTAATGACGATATATGGTCTCATTAAATGACTAAAAAAAATTATAAAAAAATTGCTAAAAATGTAATTGACCTTGAAATCCAAGCTTTAAAAAAACTAAGAAAATCAATCAATAGCTCCTTTGATCAGGCAGTAAGTGCTATAGTTAAGTGCCAATCTAAAATTATATTATGTGGTGTTGGAAAAAGTGGGCTCATTGCATCCAAAATATCAGCTACATTTTCTTCTGTGGGATCTCCTTCATTTGTAATATCCGCAAATGATAGTTCTCATGGTGATTTAGGAAGTATTTCTAAAAAAGATATTCTTATTTTAATAAGCTATTCTGGAAATACACAGGAATTAAAAAATATAATTCAATATGCAAATAGAAATAAAGTTACTTTAATTGGAATTACTTCAAAAAAAAATTCAATACTTTACAAAGCATCAGACATAAAATTGTTTATTCCAGAAGTACAAGAATCAGGTTATGGAATTGTACCTACCTCTAGCACAACAGCTCAGCTATGCTTAGGAGATGCTTTAGCTATTACATCAATGCAACATAAAAAGTTTGGTAAATTAGATTTTAAAAAATTTCACCCTGCTGGAAACTTGGGAAGAAAGCTAAAAACTGTTGAAGACTTAATGGTAATAAAAGACAAAATACCTTTTATAAATGATAATGCAAATATGAGGGTGGCCTTAAACTTAATTATATCAAAAAAATTAGGCTTATTAGTTGTAAAAAATAAAACTGGAACAACAACTGGAATGTTCACGGATGGTGACATGAAAAGATTAGTTAAAAAAAATAAAAATTTTTATGATCTTAAAATAAATCAAATAATGAACAAAAACCCAATTAGTGTCGAAAAAGATATGCTTGCTGCAAAGGCTCTTTCAATTATGAGTAACAAAAAAATTACCAGTCTTTGTGTTCATAAATCTAAAAATAAGAAAAAAACTATAGGAGTCTTGCATATTCATAGCATTTTAAATGCGCAAGTGCAGTAAATGATGAATAAAAAATTGGCAACCGAAATAACAATTATTCTTATGGCAATATTATTATTATTTATTTATTTTTTTTATTATTCCTCAGAACAAAATGATTCAAAACTACCTACCAAAATGACTGAAGTAGAAAATGGGATGGTCACATCTAATGAAAATATAATTAAAAATATGAAGTATTTTTCAGAAAATAAGAAGGGAGATTCTTTTTTGATATTTTCTGATTATGGAAAAATTAACTTTAAAAATCCTGATTTAACTCATATGACGAATGTAACTGCAATTGTTAATTTAAAAGAATCTGAGACAATTCAAATAACCTCAAATTTTGCTAATTTTAATCACATGTCATATGAAACAGAGTTTTTTGAAGACGTTATAATAGTAAGAGGTGATGAAAAGATCGTCTCTGAAAAATTAGACTTTTCAATGGAAGAAAATTTAATTGTAATTTCAAAAGATGTAGTTTTGTATAAGCCTCATTTTAATTTAACAGCTGATAAAGTAGAAATTGATTTAATTACAAAAAATTCTACAATTATGATGAATAATAAAAAACGAGTAATTGTTGTAGGTGATAATAAATAATGGCTACAATAAAAAAATTTAGAATTACAAGCTTTAAAAATCAACTACCTATAATTTCTTTAAAAAATATTTCACTTTCATATAAAAAAAACCACTTAATACTTGATAATATTTCACTTGATATAGCAAAAGGACAAGTTTTGGGATTGCTTGGCCCCAATGGAGCTGGAAAATCATCAATAATGAATATTATTACAGGCTTAGTAAAACCTACCTATGGGGATATTTTAATTAAAAATAAAATTATTAATGAATACCCAACTTATGAGAGGACAAGAAAATTTAATATTTCTTTAGTGCCACAGACTGGTGGATATTTTTCTTCCTTAACTACTAAAAAAAACCTTGAGGCAGCAGGAGAGATACTTATTGAAAATGCCAAAAATAGAGAAATAAAAATTGAAGAACTTATAAGTAAATTTGAACTTGATGCTGTTAGAAATGTTGAGGCAAAATTTTTAAGTGGTGGGATGAAAAGAAGACTTGTAATTAGTATGAGTTTATTAGGAGACCCCGAGATATTACTAATGGATGAGCCACTTGCTGCTCTTGACCCTCAAACAATTCAAATGTTGCAAAATATTATTGTAACACTTCAGACAGAATTTAATTTAACAATATTACTTACTGATCATCAGGCAAGAGATTTACTTGTAGTTTGTGATAAGGCAATAATTCTTTCAAACTCTAGGATAGTTGCTGAAGGTACGCCAAATGAATTAATTAATAATGAAGATGCTCATAAGTATTATTTTGGAAAAAATTTTAAATTCAAATAAAATAATTATTGATGACAAAATTAATACAAATTACAAATAAAATTAATTTTTATAAAAATAAATCTATAGAAGTAAGTGGTGACAAATCATTAAGCATCCGATTTGCAATATTAGCATCACTAGCAAAAGGAAAGAGTAAAGCTATAAATTTGTTGCATTCTGAAGATGTAATTAGTTGTTTAAATTGTCTTAAAAAACTTGGTATCTCAATAAAATTTAACAAAAAATTATGTGAGATAACTGGTAAAGGATTGAATGGTTATAATTATAAAAATAATTTAACTTTATATGCTGGAAACTCTGGAACTACAGCACGCTTGCTAATGGCAGCACTAGTAAAATCAAAAAATACTATAAAAATTACAGGTGATGCTTCATTAAAAAAAAGAGACATGGGAAGAATAATAGAGCCGCTCCAAAAGTTTGGAGTAAAATTTCCAAGTAATAAAAGGAATTTACCTTTACTTTTAAAGGGAACAAATTCTTTAAAAGTAATAAATTATGAAGAATTAAGAGGTTCAGCTCAATGTAAGTCTGCTGTAATGATCGCAGCTCTTAATGTTGATGGAAAAACAAAGCTCAAATGTGCTCCATCTAGAAATCATTCAGAACTAATGTTTAAAAACGTTTTAAAAGTGCCTATAAAAATTAAAAAAAATAAAAATTTTGATACCATAGAATTAACAGGTGGCAAAAATTTCAAATCTTTCAATTATAAAATTCCTGGGGATATTTCATCTGCTTCTTTTTTTATTGTTTTAACTCTCTTGTCTAAAAATTCAAATTTATTAATTAAAAATATAAATATAAATCCTACCAGGACAGGGATTATTTCTATATTGAATATGATGGGAGCAAAATTAAAATTTAAAAATATAAAAATTTATAAGGGAGAAAAGATAGCTGATATTTTTGTACAAAGTATAAAAAGATTAAAATCAATCAAACTTGACCCAAAATATAATAGCTCAGCTATTGATGAATTTTTACTTATATTTTTAGTGGCATCGGTCTCAAAGGGAATAAGTGAATTTAAAAATTTAGAAGAATTAAACAAAAAAGAATCTAAACGACTGGATTGGGGTTTTAAAATTTTAACCATGATGGGTATAAAAACAAAAAAAATAGGAAACTTTGGAATAAAAATTTGGGGAAATCCAAATTTAGAACTATATAAAAATTATAAAATTAAAAATTATTTAAAAGATCATAGGGTATTCATGGTTTCAACAATTGCAGCACTGACACTTGGCGGTAGTTGGAATATTTATGACCCCAATTCTATAAAAACTTCTTTTCCAACTTTTTTAAAGATTATAAAAAAACTTGGAGGGAGAATAAATTGAAAAAACAAAAAAGTATAATTAAGGTTGCAATAGACTCACCTGCTGCTGCGGGTGCCGGTACACAAGCAAAACTAATTTCTAAACATTTTAATTTATTTTATCTAGACACTGGTAAAATTTATAGATTGATTGCAAAAATTAAACTTACACAGAACAAAAAATACAGTCACAGCTTTATAAAAAAAATAATGAACAAGTTAAGTATGAAAGATTTGCAAAATAAAGAGTTGCTATCTGATGAAGTGGGAACAATGGCCTCTGTGGTATCAAAAGATAAAAACATAAGAAAACTTGTTCATGCCTTTCAAATTAAAAGCGCATATCACCCTCCTAAAAAATATAATGGTTCTTGTCTAGATGGAAGAGATATAACTTATAAAATAATCCCTGATGCAGACTTTAAATTTTTTATAACTGCAAATGTAAAGACTAGAGCTTTGAGAAGGTATAAAGAGTTAAAAGTGCTAAATAAGAAAATATCCTTTAATGATGTTCTAAAAAGCATCAAAAAACGTGATAAAAGTGACTATAATAGAAAAATTTCCCCCCTAAAGAAAACAAAAGATTCGGTATTGATAAATACTACGAAGCACACTAAAAGAGCATGTTTTTTAAAAATAAAACTAATTATGAATAGGAAACTAAAAATTTAATGGAAATTTATAAAGACCTCTCAAACCCTGCATCAAAAGAATTCGAACAACTACTAAATTCACAATTTACTAAAACAGCAAACCTTGAAGAAGGAAAAATAATTACTGGTGTGGTAAATAAAGTAACTGAGAATTTTGTTTTTCTTGAGGTTCCAGGCCTAAAATCTGAACCAATTTTAGATATCAATGAATTAAAGAGCATGGGTATGATTGATAAGGCAAAAGTAGGTGAAACCATTTCAGTTCTTCTTGAAAGATTAGAGGATAAAAAAGGTGAAGTATTAGTATCAGCTTCTAAGGCACAAAAAATTCAGGGTTGGGATAAGCTTGTTGAAGCGTATGAAAAAAATGAGCCCATCATGGGTAAAATTACTGGACGTGTTAAGGGTGGCTGTATTGTAGAACATATTGATACTGGATCTTTAATGTTTCTACCTGGATCACAAATTTCAGATAAACCTTTAAAAGATATTAGTCATTTAATGAATGAACCCCAAAAGTTTGCTCTTATTAAACTAGATAAAGTTAGAGGTAATGCTTGTGTTTCTAGAAGAGAAATTATTTCATCATTTAAAAAAGAAGATAAAATTAAAATTGTCGAAAAATTTAAAGTTGGAGACATAATTAAAGGAGCTGAAGTAAAAGGTTACAGTTCATTTGGTTGTTTCTTTAGTGTTAATGGTGAGCTTGATGTATTGGTACACCTTCAGGAAATTTCCTATTCAAGAGTTAATCACCCTGATGAAGTTTTTACGATTGGTGAAAAACATGATTTATTAGTAATTACAGTAGATAAAGAAAAACTACAGGTTGGTTGTTCAGTGAAGCAACTTTTACCAGATCCTTTTGAAAATATTTCAAATTATGAATTAAATAAAATCTACAAAGTTAAGGTTGTTAAATTAATGGACTTTGGTGCGTTTTGTGAGCTTGAAAAAGGATTATCAACTTTATTACACTCAAGTGAACTAAGTTGGACTAAAAAAAATATATCATCAAAAAAAATGTTTAAAGTTGGTGATGAAATTGATTGTATTATCACAGAGATAGATAAAGAAAAAAGAAGAGTTGCAATCTCACATCGTTTAACTACTGAAAACCCTTTTGAAACATTTGAGAACAAATATCCTATTGGTTCTGAAGTGGAAGGTGAAGTTGCTAGTAAAAATGAATACTCCATTTTCTTAAAAATTGATGGATTAGATATAGATGCATTCTTGCACTGTAATGATCTTACATACCTTACAAATACAGAAGAAGAACTGAGTAAACACAAAGTTGGTGATAAATTAAAAGTTAAAGTATTAGAAGTTAAGGCAGCTGAGCAAAAAGTTAGAGTTGGACTACGTCAGACTCAACCGGATCCATTTAGTTGGTTTAATGATAAAAAAGTTAAACAAGCTATTACTGTTAAAATTATTTCAACAGATAATAAGGGTTTAGTTGTCAGACCTGAGGGTTGTATAATGGACTTTACTATCAAAAAATCTGCAATAGCTATTAATGCTGCTGATGCTAGACCAGCAAGATTTACGGGTGGTGAGAGAATTGACTGCGCAATTCAAGAATTAGATTTAGATAAAAGAAAAGTTACATTAAGTATTAAATTACTTGAAGAAATTGAAAGAAAAGTAGCATTAGACACTTATGGATCTGAAGCTAGTGGTAAAAACTTACCTTTCTCATCATTATCTGATGATTTAGAGAAAAAGAAAAAAGAAGAAGAATAAAAAATTGGCTATTGTAAAATCAAAGCTTCTAAACCAACTCAAAAAATCATACCCAAATTTCCTCAAAAAAGATCTTGAGAAAGTTATGTCCGTAGTTCTAAATGAAATTAAAAAAGCTCTAGAACGTGGAGATCGAGTTGAATTAAGAGGTTTTGGTATGTTTTCAACAAATATTCAAAAAGCTAGAATTTCCAGAAACCCAAAAACTGGAGAAAAAGTGAATACACCAGAAAAGAAAACTATTCACTTTAAAATGGCAAAGGAAATGTTTAAAAAATTAAACAATGACTAATAAAAATATTTTTGTAGCCTGTGATGTATCAAGTCAAAAAGAAATATTAGATTTATTAGAATTAATTCATGAGGATATTTCAGGAATTAAAATTGGATTACAATACATTACTCAAAGAAGTCCAGAAGAAATAAAAAAACTTTTAAAGTTTAAAAAACCAATTTTCTATGATGGAAAATTTTTTGATATTAAAAATACACTTGTAGAATCGATAAAATCACTTAAAAATTTGAATGTAAGTTATGCAACAGTTCATCTTCTAAATGGATTGGATGCTCTTAAAACTGCAAATCAAGCTGCACAAGATATTAATTTAAAATTGTTAGGTGTTTCTGTTTTAACAAGTTTTAATGATGAGGATTTAGAAAAATTGGGTTTTAATAACAAAGTTGAAGATCAAGTTAAAAGGCTAATTCAAATTGCAATGGAGGCTAACTTACATGGTGTTATTTGTAGTCCCATTGAGATTAAGATGATTAAAAAAATTGCACCAATGCTTAAATGTTTTACTCCAGGAATTAGAATGGAGAATGCAAAAGATGATCAAAAAAGAACTATGAGTGCCAATGAGGCAATTAAAGAGGGTAGTGATTGTCTAATAATTGGGAGACCTATTACCAGAGGTAATCCAAAAGAAAATATAAAAAATATCCTCTCTTCGATAGATTAGATGAAGTCGAAAATTTGTGGAATCTCAGATTCTAAAATATTAAAGTATTTAACTGAGCATCCTAGCCCACCTCAATATATTGGCTTTATTGTTAACTACCCAAAATCTAAAAGATTTGTTAAACACAATGATCTTAAAGAGCTTTTAAAAATAGATAAAAATAATTCAAAATATGTTGCAGTGTTAGTTCAGCCAAATGAAAAAATTCTTGAGGAAATAAAAAAGCTACCTTTTGATTATTATCAGATTTATGATTGCACCCCAGCTGAGATAAGATCTATTATAGAAAAATATAATAGAAAAATCATAGTTGCTATCACAGTAAAAAATCAAAATGATGTTGTAAAATATATAGAATACAATGAACTTGCAGACATAATATTATTTGACAGTAAAGGTTATGAAAAAAGTATATCTTTTGATCACCAACTAATTAAAAATCTTAAAATAAATAAGAAATTAATGCTGGCAGGAAATATCCAAATACAGGATAATCTCAAAAGTTATAAAGAAATAGCTGACATTGTAGATATTTCTGGAGGTCTAGAAACTTCTGGATTAAAAGATATTTCAAAAATAAATATTTTTTTAAATAAAGTTAAACAAATTAATGATGAAGCTTAAAAAAAAAACTCCTTTAATTGATCAACACAATAAAGGTGGCTTTTGGGGTGATAAGTTTGGTGGTAATTTTATTCCAGAAACCTTAAAAAAACCTGTTGAAGATTTAACAATTCTTTTTAAAAAACTTAGATATGACAAAAAATTTCTAAAACAAAGGGATTATTACTTTAAAAATTATATAGGCTCACCAACTTCATTTATCAAACTTCAAAACCTATCCGACCATTTAAAAGGTGCCCAAATATATGCCAAAATGGTGTCTGAGGCGAACGGAGGTGCACATAAAATATATAATGCGACAGTTCATTGTCTTATTGCTAAAGAAGCAGGTAAAAAATATGTTGTAGGCGATACAGGCGCTGGTTATGCCGGCAAAATGTTAAGCATGGCTGCTAAAAAATTTGGGCTTAAGTGTAAAATATTCATGGGTGCAAAAGACATAAAAAGACAAAAACCAAATGTTCATGCAATGAAAAAAAATGGTGCTGATGTTGTACCTGTTTACTCTGGAAGCCAAACACTTGTTGATGCTGTCAGCGAGTGTATGAGATATTGGGTTTCTAACTGCGATAGTACACACATGTGTGTTGGTTCTACAGTCGGTCCCAATATATTTGTTAAGATTTGTGGTTGGAGTACAGCACAAATTTCAAGAGAATTAAAACTTCAAATTCAATCTGAATTCAAAAAGATTCCAAAAAAAATTAAGCTCATTAATTGTGTTGGTGGAGGAAGTTCAGCCTACGGTTTTTGGAGTGAGTTTATAGATTATGATAAAAAACAAATTGAATTGATTGGTGTTGAAGCTGGAGGACCAAAAAATTCAAAACTTCATGCTGCACCCTTAACAAATGGAGCTAAACTTGGAATATTACATGGTGCTGCTGCCTATGTTTGCCAAAATAATGAGGGACAAATTAATGATACTGCTTCTATTTCTGCTGGATTAGATTATCCAGGAGTGTCTCCCATTCACTGTTTCTTAAAAGATGTTAAAAGAGCAAGGTATACATCTGCAACAGATGAAGATGCTTTAAATGCTTATAAACTTGTAACTAAACTTGAAAAAATAAACCCAAGTTTAGAACCAAGTCATGCCTTTGCAGAGGCAATCAAAATTGCTCCTAAATTAAGCAAGGATACTATCATTATAGTAAACTCTTGTGGTGATGCCAAAAAAGATCGAGATATTTTAAAAGCAAGATTAGGGAAGATTAACTAAGATGTCATTAATTAACTTAGCATTTAAAAAAACTAAAGATGAAAAAAGACCCGCTTTACTTACTTACACAGTCGCAGGTGACAATAGTAAAAAAAAATCTTTAGATATATTAAGATCAATTGCAAACTATGCTGATATTTGTGAGATAGGTTTTCCTCATAACACTCCAATTGCAGATGGTGGTCAAATTCAATCAAGTGCTCATCGAGCTTTAAAAAATGGTATTAAAATAAAAGATGTTTTTTCAATTGTAAAAGATTTTAAAAAATCTAAACAAGCAAAACCAGTAATTTTAATGGGTTACTACAATATGATTTTTCAATATGGTGATAATAACTTCATTAATATCTGTAAAAAAGTTGGTGTTGATGGGTTAATTGTTGTTGATTTACCCTATCCAGAAAATAAAGATTTTGCTAAAAAGTGTAAGAAGAAAAATATTAACTTCATCCAATTGGTCTCCCCCACTACCTCACCAAGTAGAATGAAAAAGATTATTAAAGATTCTCATGATATGGTTTACTACATTAGTATGCTCTCAACAACGGGGGGTAAATTGAAGGTTTCACCTAAAGAAATTCTTGAAAGATATAATAAAATTAAAAGTTTAAATAAGAATAAAAATATTGTAATCGGATTTGGAATTACTGAAAAGACAATAGCCTCACTAAGAAAAGCTGATGGATTAGTAGTTGGTAGCATTTTATGTAAAGAAATATCAAAATCAATTGAAAAAAGACAAAATCCTGTCACAAATGTAACTAATATTGTAAAAAGATTAAAAAAAAAATTGCATGAATTGGATTAAAAAAACTCTACGTTTTGGTGAAAAAATAAAAAAAATAATAAAAAAACGTGTGAGTAAAGAGGAGATTGCTAATAGTGAATGGACATCTTGTTGTAAAGGTCCAATTTTAAAAAAAGATTTAGAGGATAATTTATGGGTTTGCCCATCTTGTAATAAACACCACAGAATAAGCCCTCGTCAAAGATTTGATATTATTTTTGGTAAAAATAATTATGAAGTTTTAAAAACTCCAATTCCACAAGATGACCCTTTAGATTGGAGCGACTCTAAATCTTATAAAGATAGATTAAAAGCTGCTAGAAAAAAAACAGGCATGAACTGTGGAATGATGGTAGTTAATACCAATATTCAAACTGTAAAAATTACTGCCATTGCATCAGACTTTGATTTTGTAGGTGGATCGATTGGTGCTGCGGAAGGCGAAGCTTTTTTATATGGAACTCAACATGCTATCGAAAATAAACAACCTTTTGTAGTCTTCACTTCAGGTGGTGGAATGAGAATGATGGAGTCGTTAATTTCACTTTCACAAATGACCAGAACTACATTAGCAATTAATGAACTTAAAAAAAATAACCTTCCTTATATTGTTGTATTAACAGATCCAACTGCAGGTGGCATCACAGCATCATATGCAATGTTGGGGGATATTCATTTTGCCGAGCCTGGTGCTCTTATAGCTTTTGCAGGAGCCCGAGTAATTCAAGGAACAGTTAGAGAAGAACTACCTGATGGCTTTCAAAGAAGTGAATATGTTGAAAAAACAGGATTTGTCGATTTAATTGTTGAAAGAAAAGACCTTAAAGAAAAATTAGGTTCACTATTATCAATATTGTTAAAGAAAAATTCTGCTATAAATTCATTGGAAAATGAAACTTCAGAAGATAATAAAACGCTTACAAAAGCTGCATCCTAAGGAAATAGATCTAAGTCTAGATCGAACTAGAAATCTTTTAGAA
>Ga0075445_10001280_pt1 | contig 12921 bp, 17 predicted proteins | sample CoawatmetaG02DNA_FD_72350 | JGI IMG/M metagenome (GOLD analysis project Ga0075445, IMG submission 72350) | Marine microbial communities from the West Antarctic Peninsula - Coastal water metaG029-DNA | ecosystem: Environmental > Aquatic > Marine > Coastal | place: Atlantic Ocean: West Antarctic...
TGAATCTCGATAAGGTCGAGGCAAGTACTAGTGTCAAGAAGACAATGACAGAAGAGTTTAACAATATTATTTCAATGCTAAACTTTACAGAACTTGGCGCTGATATCTACAAGCGTTGGTATGTTGATGGTAAAATGTTCCATCATCTTATTGTAGATGAAAGCAGATTGAGTATGGGTATCCAAGAGATCCGGCCGATCGATGCCACAAAGATCCGTAAAGTAAAACAAATAAAAAAGAAAAAAGACGAGAAAACAGGTGCACCGGTTGTAGAACGCGTTGAGGAGTTTTACATATATGAAGAGAAACCTGGTCAGACAAACACTGCTATTAAGATTTCTACCGACTCTATTAACTATGTGACCTCTGGTTTGTTAGATGATCATCGTAAAAAAGTTGTGTCTTATCTTCACAAAGCTCTTAAACCAATTAACCAATTGCGTATGATGGAAGACTCGCTAGTCATTTATAGACTTGCTAGAGCTCCTGAACGTAGAATCTTTTATGTTGATGTTGGTAACCTTCCAAGAGGTAAAGCCGAACAATACATGAAAGACATTATGACTCGTTACAAGAATAAAATTGTATACGATGCATCTACTGGCGAGATCAAGGATGACCGCAAGCATATGTCTATGCTCGAAGACTTCTGGTTGCCACGTAGAGAAGGTGGTAAAGGTACAGAAATTACAACACTACCAGGTGGCGAAAACTTAGGTCAGATTGATGATATCATCTACTTTCAAAAGAAACTATACCGCTCATTAAATGTTCCTGTTAATAGACTTGAGCAAGAATCGACCTTCTCATTAGGAAGATCCTCAGAGATTTCAAGAGATGAGTTGAAGTTCCAGAAGTTTATTGACAGACTTCGCCGCCGTTTTGGTGCTTTGTTTCTCAACATTCTCAAGAAGCAGCTAATCCTTAAAAAGATTATTACTGAAGATGATTGGGAAGTCTGGAGATCTGATCTTGTTATTGACTTTATCCGCGACAACCACTTTACTGAACTAAAAGAAGCTGAGATTCTCAACGGTAGACTTGCTACTCTTAATGATACTAATCAGTTTATTGGAGAATATTTCTCACGTGAGTGGGTGATGAAGAATGTTCTTCGCTTTGACGACGAAGAGATACAGGAAATGAAAGAACAAGTCGCTGCTGAACGCGCGGCGGGTGAAATTCCACCCCTAGATATACCTGATCAGAATGATGCTCCTCAACAAGAAGAGCCATCAGAAGAGCCAGGCAATGAAGATCCTAACAAATAATAAATGGAGATAATAATATGAGTAGCATTGATGATTTTATTAATCACGTTGTAGGTAAAGACTTTGTATCTGCTGAGTCGGAATTTCAAAGTGTTCTAAACACTAAGATGCAAGATGCCATGGACCAAGAAAAAATTGCTGTGGCCGGTGCCATGTTTGGTGAAGATGAAGACAATCCCGATGATGTTGAATGGGACGATGATCTTGATGATGAAGAAGATTCAGACGATGATGAAGATTCAGACGATGAAGATACTGAATAAGAAATATTATATCTCTAAGTTTAAATTATTATAAATAACCTTAACGATTAAGAGAGAATCATGAAACAGTTTTTCCAACTCCGCGAGACAAAAATAAAGGCTCACCCAAAGGGTGAACACGTATCTTCAAAAAGAGTTGGTAAAGCTGAACTCATGATCCATAAAGAAAAAGGTGTTTTTACTGTATACATTGATAGAGAAAAATTAGATTCCTATAAGACTCAGAAAGAAGCTGAGAAAATGGGATTAGCATTTATCAAACAGTATAAAGCCAAGTAAGGAAATAATATGAAGCTCATTGCAGAATATCACGACCAAGACCTCGAATTTATTACCGAGGCAAAAGAGAAGGGTGGACAGAACCACTTTATCGAAGGCGTGTTTATGCAAGCCGAGCAAACAAATCGTAACGGAAGAGTTTACCCCAAAGCTATTATGGAATCAGCGGTACACAAGTATGTTACAGAACAAGTTAATACTAGACGAGCAGTTGGCGAATTAAACCACCCAGATGGTCCCAATGTTAATCTAGATAAAGTATCCCACATCATCACGGAACTCAATTGGGTTGGAAATGATGTTGTAGGTAAGGCACGTATATTGGAAACTCCTATGGGGCAGATCGTAAAAGGTCTTCTTGATGGTGGCGTTCAACTAGGTGTATCAACTCGTGGTATGGGTAGCCTTGAGAATAAAAACGGCGTTATGTATGTCAAAGACGACTTTCATCTTAGTACGGTAGATATCGTACAAGATCCATCTGCTCCAACAGCTTTTGTTAATGGAATAATGGAAGGTGTAGATTGGGTCTGGAATAACGGCGTAATAGAAGCTCAAGTAATTGAAAGAATGGAGACTGAAATTAAGAAGGCTCCTCGCGCGGACCTCTATGAGGCCCAAGTTCGTGAGTTTAAGAATTTCCTCTCGTTGATGAAACAAAATTAAGGAGTCAATTATGACTGACCAAATTGAAGATCAGGATGTTGAGCTCGATGACGACAACGTTGTGGAAGAAGCTCTCGATCCTAAAAACGCTGAAGAGGCATCTGTTGCTTCAGTAAAAGCTGCAGAAGGCAAAGGCCCTAAGGCGAAAGCCCGTAAAGGCGATAAGAAAAATTCTGATCCTATGGTAAAAGTGACTGCCAAAGAAGCTGCAGATATTGAAGTGCAATTCAAAGACGAAATGGATTCGTTGATGATGTCAGAAGCAACTTTGAGCGATGAGTTCAAAGCAAAAGCTGGTATTATTTTCGAAGCTAATGTCAAAGCCAAATTGGCTGAAGAGATTGATCGTCTTGAAGAAGCATATGCAACCGAACTAGAAGAAGAGCTTGCTACTACTAAAGCTGATCTTGTAGAAAAAGTTGACAGCTACCTAAACTATGTGGTTGAAACTTGGATGGAAGAAAACAAACTGGCTGTCCAGTCTGGTCTTCGTTCAGAAATCGCAGAAGGTTTCATGACAGGGTTGAAAACCTTGTTCACTGAATCTTATGTAGATGTTCCTGAGTCCAAAATTGACCTAGTAGACGAACTTTCTGAGCAAGTCGAAGAAATGAGTGCGAAAGTTAATGAACTTACAGAAGCCGCGCTTGCTGCATCTGCTGAGTTATCAACATTTAAGCGTGAAGCAATTATTGCTGAAGCGGCTAAAGGTTTAGCAGACACTCAAACTGACAAACTCAGAACAATGGTTGAAGATTTTGATCTCGACGACGACTTTGCTAACAAAGTAGCAGTTGTAAAAGAATCAGTATTCGCAGCTAAAAAAGCAAGCATCGCAGAAGAAGTTGATGGAGATGACGCAGAAGTTACTGAAATCTCCGAAACAATGTCTCGTTACTTGACTGCCATCAAAAACCACGTAAAATAATTAAGGATCCAATTATGGAACAATCTTACGACAATCTCGTTAAAAAATGGGCTCCAGTTCTCAATGAAGAAACTGCTGGTCCAATCACAGACAGCCACCGCCGGTCGGTAACAGCTGTCATTCTTGAGAACCAAGAAAAAGCAATGATTGAAGAGCGCGGCCAAGCAAACTTCTTAGCTGAAACTCCAGCTAACACTGCTTCTTCTGCTGCTAACTGGGACCCAGTACTGATTTCATTAGTACGCCGTTCTATGCCAAACATGATCGCTTATGATCTTTGCGGCGTTCAGCCAATGACAGGCCCAACTGGCTTGATCTTTGCAATGAAGTCACGTTACTCTGCTGGTACAACTGGTTCAACAGAAGCTCTGTTCAACGAAGCTGACACCAAATTCTCCGGTGACTCTTCTGCAACTCAAACAGCATCGCCTTCTGGCTTAGCTGGCTTGACTGACTCCAACGGTGACTCTTCAATCAACAACGATCGTACAGGCCCAGGCTTTGGTGGCGGTATGCCATTAGCTGACGGTGAAGGTCTTGGTACCACTGCTTCTACTTTCAACGAAATGGGTTTCACCATTGAACGTGCAACCGTGTCTGCAAAAACACGTGCATTGAAAGCTGAATACAGCCTAGAACTTGCACAAGACTTGAAAGCTATCCACGGTCTTGACGCAGAAACTGAATTAGCAAATATCTTGTCAACTGAGATTCTTGCTGAAATCAACCGCGAAGTAATTCGTACAATTAACTCGCAAGCAAAAACTGGTGCACTACAAGCCAACACAGCTATCAATGGTATCTTTGACTTGTCAACAGATGCAGATGGTCGTTGGTCAGTAGAGAAATTCAAAGGCCTGATGATGCAGATCGAAAGAGAAGCAAACGTCATCGCCAAAGAAACCAGACGTGGTAAAGGTAACTTTATCTTGTGTTCTTCCGATGTAGCTTCTGCTCTTGCAGCTTCCGGTATGCTGGATTACACACCTGCTTTGTCAACAAACTTGAATGTTGATGACACAGGCAACACATTTGCTGGTGTTCTTAATGGTCGCACAAAGGTCTATATTGACCCATATGCAACTGCTGACTACTGTACAGTAGGCTACAAAGGTGCAAACGCATACGATGCTGGTATCTTCTATTGCCCATATGTACCGTTGACAATGGTTCGTGCTATTGGTGAGAATGACTTCCAACCAAAAATCGGCTTTAAGACTCGCTACGGCATCGTCTCAAATCCTTTTGTTGGCGCGACTCCAAATAACGGTCTTGCAACTGCAAAGACTAACCAGTACTACAGAATCTTCCGCGTAGACAACATTCTACAGTAAGACATAAAAAAAGGGAGAGGATTTAACCTCTCCCACTTCAAACTAGGCAGCCTTCGGGCTGCCTTTTTTAATATTCAAAACCCTTTCTTTGTATAACTCTAAACGGGCTGCTATCAAAGCCATCTCCACTTCTCATCTCTACATATTCTTCTACAGTGAAGTTATCGATAAGAAACTTTTTGAACGCACACATTTTGACAGGGCTTCCAACGTACTTAAACCGAGCGATAAACAGGTCGATGCCACGACCAACCCTTGAAGGATGAACACCTTCTTCGTTAGCATATACTGGACGATCTTCATAATCGCCTTTGTACGTTAGGTATCCACCACCGTAGTTAAAGTCTGATTTATTAAACTGTGTCATAATATAGTCCTTTAATTTAAGCTGCTATTAAATTTGATTCTACTTCACCAAACTCGAGGTACTCATTAACAAGGTGCTCAACAAAATCGTTAAGGTCGAAGAACAATACAAGACCAGCTTCTTTAACACCAATGTGAATATCAGAATCTACAAAGTTCCAGTTGATACCATCAACTTCACTATGATCAATATTTTTCCAATTAACAATGGCCTTGCGGAACATTTCGATTACTAGATCTTCCATTTTGCATTTTTCTTCAAAAGTCATGTTGTAGTCCTTTTCATTTCCTATGCCCCTTTATCACATACTATTAACTTAAAGTCAACAGTTAATTTAACTTTTATCTAAAAAAGGTGCTTCTTCAACAGTAACCACATAAGCCTTGCCGTTCACATCATATACAGTCATTGACTTCTTGGTGCTTACAAGATATCCTCCAAAGGGAGACAAATCCATATTCACGTTGCCTACACTGTCAATCAATGTTTCGTTGTCGCCAATCTCTCGGTCGATCAACTTGTTGATGCGGTCTGCAATGTAATCACAGTATGCTAGTTTTGTTGAGTGATGCATGTTGTAGTCCTTTTCATTTCTTATGCCCCTTTATCACATACTATTAACTTAAAGTCAACAGTTAATTTCGATCTACGCTGGTTTAAAAATGTATAAATAGAAGCAGTTAGAAAAAAGTTAGGATTATTTTATGGTCACTTTAAACCCTTCTGCCAGTGTTGATGTATCATTGACCTCTGCTTCTAGTGCGATAAACAATACAAACTTTTTGCAACCCAATTCCTTCAAACTTATTATTGATAGAAAGAACTACCCAAACCTTGAATTCTTTTGTCAATCTGTTCAACATCCAGAGATGTCATCACAACCGGTAGAGATACCTTACCAACGAATTAGCAACATTCCTATGCCAGGAGATAAGTTGACTTTTAGCGAATTAACGTGTATGATTATTCTTGATGAGAACATGAACTCATATACTGAAATGTATAACTGGATGCAAAGGATGATTCAAACACCACAAAAGTCATCTGTGAATCGGTCAGACAAACTTCCTCCAACCCACGCTGATATTACATTATCCATTCTATCTAGTGCAAACAACCAGGTTAGACAGGTCAGATATATTGATTGTATTCCCGTGTCGCTTGGTGCTGTAGCGTTTGAGTCTATGGCGTCTGGTGATCAGTTTATTTCATACCCCGCGTCATTCAGATTTTCTTATTTTGAGTTTATCTAACACTGAAAGTATATTATGAATTTAGAGCAAGTATTAGAAGAGTGGTCAACTGACTCTCAACTACCTCGTGAAAACTTAGATGAAGCTTCTCGTACTACCCCAAAGCTACACGCCAAGTATCTCACAATTCTATCCAACACAAAGCTACGATTGAAGAAAGCAGAGATGGACCAGAAGTCTTTACTCAAGCTGAAATGGCTATGGTACAACGGTAAGATGTCTGAAGATCAAATAAATGATCTTGGTTGGAACTATGATCCTCTAAATGGTCTGAAGATTATGAAAGGCGACATGGATTACTATTATGACTCTGATAAAGAGATTCAAGAGTCTGAGTTAAGACTTGAGTACCTAAAGACCCTTATAGATACTCTAAAAGAAATTGTTAATAATCTAAACTGGCGGCACCAGACGATCGGCAATATGATCAAGTGGCGTCAATTTGAAGCAGGTAATTAATATGTTTAATCATGTAGATCACGGACTCATCATTCCTAAAATAACTAGGAAGACCACTTCAGAGGGTAGAAAATATCATACCCCAGAAGGCAATTACTATCCATCAATCACAACTGTAACTGGCCTTATGGGTAAGGCAAGCATTATGGCGTGGCGTGCAAGAGTTGGTGAGGAAGAGGCTAATAAGATTAGTAGCCGTGCTTCCAATAGAGGTACAGCGATTCACAAGCTCGCTGAGGACTATATTGACAATAAAGAGGGATGGGATAAGGATCTGATGCCTCACAATAAAGCATCATTCTATCCACTTAAAGAGGTTTTAGACGCACACTTAGACAATATATGGATGCAAGAAACGTACCTATATAGTGATAAGCTCGAGACTGCAGGTCAGGTAGATTGCATTGCTGAGTGGGATGGTGAACTTTCTGTGGTAGATTTCAAGACAGCCGCAAAGCCAAAGAAAGTCGAATGGTTGACTAATTACTTCATCCAGGCATCATTTTATGCATGCGCCTTCTATGAGCGAACCGGTACGATTATTAAGCAGGCTGTTATTCCTATTACAGTCGATAACCATGAACCTCAAGTGTTTACGATCAAAACACATGACTACCTGCCTCAGTTTTTGACGGCCAGGCAAACATATCGAGATTTGAAAGAAAATGGCAACTGACGTTATTTGTAGACTAAAAGACTACAGTATGTTAAGAATAGATTGTGATAGAGGAGTAGCCGCTGAGTTAAGCGATTACTTCTCTTTTTTTGTACCTGGCTATAAATTTATGCCTGCATATAAGAACAAAGTCTGGGATGGTAAGATCCGTCTATACAATGCTATGGCAGGCGAACTCAACGCTGGGCTAGCAGTGTACCTCATTGCATTCTGTGTCGAGCGTGGTTACGAGATAGACCTTGAAGAGTCAGATTACGGCATCCCAGGGATCCAAGATAAGATTGATACAGATGACTTCAATGAGATGTTAGAGTCTATTAATCTTCCATTCATGCCAAGGGAATATCAATACGAAGCGGTTGTTGATGGTATAAATAAGCACAATGGCATATTCTTATCTCCTACGGGTTCTGGTAAATCGTTTATCATCTATCTTTGGATTGCATACTACTTAAATAAGATTGCAGATCAAGAAAAGATCCTGATTGTCGTACCTACAACATCGCTTGTTGAGCAACTGTATTCTGACTTTGAAGACTATGGGTTTGCATCTGAGAGAGCTGTGCACAGGATATATTCTGGTAAGGATAAGACTACTAAGAAACGAATCATTATTTCTACTTGGCAATCCATCTATAAGTTTCCTAAGAAATGGTTTGAGCAATTTGGTATGGTCGTTGGTGATGAGTGTCATACATTTAAAGCTAAATCTCTATCATCTATTATGAACAAAGCAACTGAGGCAAAGTACCGCTTCGGGACTACAGGAACACTAGATGGTACTCAGACGCACAAGTTAGTCCTTGAGGGCTTATTTGGCCCCGTATATCAAGTGACAAAGACTAAGAACCTGCAGGATGATGGAACATTAGCTAAGCTAGACATTACTATGCTAATGCTAACATATAAACAGGAAACAAGACAAGGACAAGAAGGAAACTCATACCCACAAGAAATTGACTTTATTATTAATCACGAACAACGAAATAAGTTTATTCGTAACCTAGCTCTTAATCAAAAGGGTAACTCATTAGTTTTATTCCAGAGAGTGAAGGATCATGGTAAACCACTATTTGAATTGATCAGATCAGCAGCTAAAGAAGGAAGGAAAGTATTCTTTGTGTCTGGCGAAGTTGATACAGAATCTCGAGAAGCAATTAGACGTATTGTTGAGTCCCAAACGGATGCTATTATTGTAGCTTCATTAGGCACGTTTTCTACAGGTATAAATATACGTAACTTGCATAACATTATATTTGCTTCACCGTCCAAATCACAGATTAAAGTACTACAATCAATTGGACGAGGACTTAGGCAATCAGATGACGGCTCTACTACAAAGCTATTTGATATTGCTGATGACCTACATTGGAAGGCAAAAAAGAACTTTACTTTATTACATTCGGCAGAGCGGGTTAAAATATATTCTAAAGAACAATTTAATTATAAAATAATACAGGTAGAAATAGAATGAACGATATAAAACAGTTTAAACTATCTAGTGGTGAAGAGATTGTGTGTGATGTTATTGAGTGGCAAGATGTTGAGGGTGATGATCCCAACATTGTTGTTAGGAATGCCTATTGCCTGCTTCAGTTGGGTACAAAAAAGGGTGTAAACTATTATCAATTTAGCCCATGGATGGTATATCAAAATGATCCTGAATTCTTTCAAGTTATTAATAGCATGCATATCCTTGGCGAAGCCAACCCTCCAAAAGCGCTACTCGAACAGTATATCTCTGTAGTAACAGCCGATACCCTTACTGATGAAGAGATTGGCGATAAGATGCAGGGTTATATTAATAACTTAAAGTTAATACTACAGGACGTAGATCCCCCATCACAGCCCGATGAGATTCGGCCCAACATAGTGCCATTTAAACCAAAGATACACTAAATGACTAATGAAAATGATGAAGATGTCTATTTAAAATATCCACGACATCGTAAGTGGTTTAACAAACTATATGTTGCAGAATTGTTTGGATATAAATGTGGACCAGCTGGCGTTGATATACCAGAAGATGGAACGTACGTTGTGCGACCTGTATACAATCTCTCTGGCATGGGTGTAGGAGCAGAAGTTAAGGATCTCTTGGCTGGCGACTTTCACACTGTCCAACCCGGATACTTTTGGTGTGAGTATCTAACTGGAAATCATTACTCTGTAGATTATACATTTAAGGTAAATCATAAGACTGGTGGTGAGTGGGTCCAAACTTCGTGTTATCAGGGGTTTAACACTCGACATAATCTCACACAATTTATTGAGTGGAAGAAATCGTCCTATATACCACAGCTGCCCCAAGATAGACTTAAACATCTAAGTGATGTACAAGATATTAATGTTGAATTTATTGGCAACAGTATAATTGAAATACATTTGAGACCTTCTAGTGACCCTTTGTATGATCATCTAATTCCTGTATGGGCTTCTGATCTGGGTGTAAAAAAACAATATAAAGAATCGCACGGTTTTGAGTTTATTGAATCGCACGATGATGCTGATGGGCTGTTAGATGACCCGAGGATTGGCTTTCTAGTAAAATGATATACTGCCCACTGTAAGGCGATACCTTATTATACCAGATTTTACAAATAGGTCAACAAGCGAATTGACTGTTGTAAAAGAATAATTTATAGTGTAAACTAACATACAACATGAATAGGAATTGAAACTGATGGCTAAGAAACAAAGCGTACATTATGTTAACAACAAAGAGTTCTCATGGGCAGTTGTTGATTACTGTACAGATCTTAAAAAAGCCAAAGATACAGAAACAACTCTACCAATCGTCACAAATTACATTGCGAGTTGCTTTCTCAAAATTGCAGAGGGCTTATCTCACAAATCTAACTTTATTCGATATACCTATCGAGAAGAGATGGTGATGGATGCTGTAGAGAATTGCCTCAAAGCTATTGAAAACTATAACATAGAAGCGGCAACCCGAACAGGTAAACCTAATGCATTTGCATACTTTACACAAATCAGCTGGTATGCATTTCTTCGCCGGATTGAGAAAGAAAAGAAACAACAAGAAATTAAATTAAAATATATTACCTCATCTGGATTTGAAGCATACACTGCTGCTGATGCTGGTGATGTTGGAGCACTAAATGTGCTCAACAATCTTGTAGATGATTTGCGCGGCCGTATTGATAAAATCCGACATGTGGATGAAGCGGTAAAGACAATAACCAAAGAAGAAAAAATAAGAGCTAAGCGGGCGCCAAAGCTAAGTGATGAGGATTCAGACTTATCAGACTTTATGGAGACCTGATGTATCATTCAGCAGAAGAACTTGAACAAAAGATCCGCGGTATGCTTTTTTTATCTTTAAGGCTTGTCGATATGGAAAAAAAGGAGTATAATGTAGGAGATTACAACCACGTCGTTGATAACATTCGTGCATTAGCTGGAGACATATATAATGACAAAAGTGGCAATTCTAAATGACACACATTGCGGTACTAGGAATAGCTCTGACATATTTCTCGATAATGCAGAGAAATTTTATAACGATGTATTTTTCCCTTATCTTCTGGAACATGATATTAGCCATATCATCCACCTTGGCGATTACTATGATAACAGGAAGTTTATTAACTTCCGTGCTCTTAACCGCAACCGTCATCACTTCCTTAAACCGTTAAGAGACCATGGCATTACTATGGATATTATCCGTGGTAATCATGACACGTTCTATAAGAATACAGGTGAATTGAATTCACTAAAAGAGCTATTGGGCCACTACATGAATGAGGTAACAATCATTCAAGAGCCTAAAGTAATGACATACGGATCATTGAAGATAGGTCTTGTCCCATGGATGGATGATGAGAACGAGAAGCAATGTCTTGAATTTCTTGCCAATGCAAAGTGCGACTGGATTGGAGGACACTTTGATATTGTAGGATATGAGATGCTTAGTGGCATCAAATGCGAGCACGGGCTTGATAGATCAGTCTTCAAGCGGTTTGAGCAAGTGTTATCTGGTCACTTTCATACTAAATCTAGTCAAGACAATATTACGTATCTTGGTAGTCAGATGGAGATGAATTGGAGTGATGCTCACAACAACAAGTTCTTTCATGTCATTGATACAGAGACCCGCGAGCTAACAGAAGTTCGCAACCCCCATACATTATTTCATCGTATCTATTATGACGACTCAAAGCAAGACTATATGTACTACAACTTAGATGATGTTGTGGATAAGTTTGTTAAAGTAGTTGTAATTAATAAGTCCGATACATTTACTTTTGATAGACTTATTGACCGTATTCAAAATCATAGTATACTTGAACTCAAGATTGCTGAAAACTTTAATGAGTTCTTAGGAGATAATGTCGATGATGAGGATATATCTGTTGAAGATACTTCCGTTCTGTTGGATAGTTATATCGATGCAGTAGATACTGATCTCGACAAGACCCGTATCAAAGTGCAGATGAATGACTTAATGACAGAGGCTCAAGCCCTAGAGATAGCATGATAACATTTCAAAAATTACGTTGGAAGAACTTCCTTTCAACTGGAAACTCATATACAACCGTTGACTTTTGTAAAGCAAATACCACATTAGTAGTAGGCCACAATGGCGCTGGTAAGTCATCTATGTTAGATGCATTGAGCTTTGCTTTGTTCGGCAAGGCTCATCGTAACATTAGTAAGGCTCAGCTAGTCAACTCTATTAACCAAAAGGGTACAGTTGTTGAAGTAACATTCAATGTACTAGGTTCTGACTTTAGAATTGTACGGGGTATTAAGCCAAATATATTTGAGATCTGGCGTGGCGACACGATGATAAATCAGTCATCCCACGCTAAAGAGTACCAGAAGATCCTCGAGCAAAACATCTTGAAGCTCACACACAAGAGCTTCCACCAGATTGTTGTGCTGGGCTCCTCATCTTTTGTTCCTTTCATGCAGTTGAGCGCAGTGAATCGAAGAGATGTTATCGAGGATCTTCTGGACATAAATGTCTTCTCTAAAATGAACAGTATTCTCAAAGAGAAGACCTCATTGTTGAAGGATGAGATTAAAGATGTTACTCACCAGAGTGAAGTTAACAAGACTAAGATCGAAGCACAAAAAAAGTACATCCGAGATGTCAGAATAATTAACAAAGGCGCAAAAGAAGAGAAGCTCAAACTTATTGATGATCATAGGGATGAGATCAAGACTCTTAACCAAGTGAATGCAACCGCATCTGAGTTCATTTCAAAGAACCTATCTCCAGCCACAGATAGTAAGCAGAAGGCGTCAAAAAATATCAACGAGCTTAACCAATTCAAAGCAAAGTTTAATGCTGATATCAAGAAATTGGTTAAGGACGTCAAATTCTTTGAACAGAATGATACCTGTCCGACTTGCACCCAATCAATTACAGAGGCGACGAAAGCGTTCCATATCATGG
>Ga0075445_10001314_pt1 | contig 12773 bp, 10 predicted proteins | sample CoawatmetaG02DNA_FD_72350 | JGI IMG/M metagenome (GOLD analysis project Ga0075445, IMG submission 72350) | Marine microbial communities from the West Antarctic Peninsula - Coastal water metaG029-DNA | ecosystem: Environmental > Aquatic > Marine > Coastal | place: Atlantic Ocean: West Antarctic...
CACTTACCTCATTTTTTTTAAATTTATTATTTAAATTCAAATTTGGAAAATATATTTTAAAGAATATTCTTAAGTAAATTTGCTTTAGCTCAAGATATTTAATCGTATTCAAATATCTTAATATTGTACTAAGCATTTATTTTTGAATTTTAATATTTATTAATTGATCATAAATTCTTTCACTTGTTTTTCCATCCCATTTTTCAATTTTTTTTGATTTTTTCCATTTATTATCAATTATTTTTTTTAGATTATTCTTTATTTTTTTTTCATTAACTCCAACTAGTTCATTTGTGCCTTTAAGAATTGTTTCAGGTCTTTCTGTAGAATTTCTAAGAGTTAAACAAGGTATATTAAGAATTGAGGCTTCCTCTGTTATTCCCCCTGAATCTGTTACGATAGCAAGGGCATTTTTAATTAAATAAATAAAATTTAAATAAGGCTGTGGTTGAACAAATATTATGTTATTGAACTTATTTTTTAATTTATTAATATCTTTTTTTATTCTTGGATGTACTGGAAATATTATCTTATTATCTTTAACACTACTTGAAATAATACTAATTATTTTTAACAAACTTTTAAAATTTTTAACATTTTCTACTCTATGAATTGTAAGTACAATATATCTATTTTTATTTATTAATTTTTCAATTTTTTCAGATTTTTTTAACAAATTCTTATACAAAAATAATGAATCTATCATTAGATTTCCAACAAAAAATATTTTATTTCTATCTTTTCCCTCTTTTATCAAATTATTAGATGCACTTCTGCTAGTTGTAAAAAAGTAATCTGATATTGAGTCAGTTATTATTCTGTTAATTTCCTCTGGCATTTTACGATCTTTAGACCTTAATCCTGATTCAATATGTGCAACTTTGATACCAATTTTTTTTGCTGCGATTGCACAGGCCATTGTAGAATTTACATCTCCTACAACAACACATAAATCACATTTTTTTTTTAATAATACCTTTTCATAAGCAATCATTATTTTAGCAGTTTGCTCAGATTGACTTCCTGATTTACAGTTTAAATTATGATTAGGTTTTGGTATACTAAGGTCTTTAAAAAAATTATTAGACATGCTGTCATCATAATGTTGGCCTGTATGTATCAATCTATAATTAATTTTTTTATTATTTTTTTTTAATCTATGAATTAATGGAGCTACTTTAATAAAATTTGGCCTTGCCCCAACTATAATATCAATATTCATAATAATTAATCTTCATTAATTTGAATTGCTACCGAACAAACTTCAATTAATTGATTATAGGGTATTATTGGCTTTTCATTTTTTAAAATAGACTCTAAAAAACACTTTATTAATTTTTCTTGCCCTTTATCTTGTTTCCAAGTTGAAAAAGAATTGAAGTTTTTCCATCCATATCCTTTCAGCGACTTATAATTATTAAGAAATAAAATTTTATTATCTACAAATAGCTCTATTCTCTCTTTTTGTAATGATTTATGACCATTTGCAAAGTAATTTATAATTCCTATTGACCCCTCAGCGAATTTTATCTGTATTGAAAACGATTCCTTTTCATTTCCTAAATAAATTTTATTCCAATTTGTAATTTTACTTTCAATTATATGCCTTAATAAATCAATAAAATGTGATGCCTCCCCTATTAGTCTACCACCACCTTTACTTTCATCTTTAAGCCAATGATTTTTTTCTAAACTTCCAGCGTTTATATTCATAACGATTGATTTTGGAGACTTAATATCTTTTATTAACGACTTCATCTTAATTATATGGGGTGAAAAACGCCTATTAAAACCAACTGTTAAGATTTTATTAGATTTTTTAATTTTTGATTCTATTTTATTTAAATCTTTTTGATTTAAAGCTAGAGGTTTTTCTACAAAAATATGTTTATTTTTCTCTAGTGATTCTATTACGATTGAAGCATGTGTATCATGTTGTGTACAAATTATAACAGTATTAATATTTTTATCATTTAAAATTGTTTCATTGTTTGAAGTTGCTATTTCAAAATTTTCTTTTTTGCCCAAATGAAAGCTACTAACACCTTGTTCTGAACTAATCTTTTTTAATATAGCCTTGTTTTTTTTAAAAATGGGAATCAATACTTTCGCATGATTTCCAGCACCTATAAAACCTAAATTAATTTTATTTATATCAATTTTTTTATTTATATTTTTCTTTAAATCGATTTCTGTATTTTGAATCAGATCATCATCTTTTTTTGATCTATAGTTTATAATTATTCCAAGTGATTTTTCTTTATTAGTGATAACTTCATATGCCTTAGCAGCATTATCAATATTAAATTCATGAGATATAAGATTTGAAGTTATTATTGATTTATCTTCTAATAATTCAAGTATGGTTTGGAAATTTCTTTGTTCTGTCCATCTAACATATTCTATTGGATAGTCTTTTCCTTTTTCTTCGTATTCTATGTCATATCTTCCTGGACCATATGAGCACGAAACTTGAAACTTAAGCTCTTTATGGTAAAAAATATCTCTTGAAATATTAATATCTGCAACTCCAACAAGAATAATTCTTCCTTTTTTTCTAGTGATATTTGATGCCAAATCTATTGGTTCTCTTGTATTAGTTGAGGCAGTTATTATAGATCCATCAAAAGAAACTCCTTTAGTATAACTTTTAACAATAGAATCAATATTATCTTTTTTTGACAAGTTTACTGTATCAAAGCCAATGCTCTCAGCTAGATTTAGTCTTTCTTGATCATAGTCAAAACCTATGGTTTTACAGCCGTGGGACTTTAAGATTTGTAATGATAGCAAACCAATCAATCCTAACCCTATTACGGCAAATTTTTCTCCTATTGTTGGCTTACTCAAACGAATTCCATGAAGGGCTATTGCACCTATAACTGCAAAAACCGCTTCATTATCTGATACATTCTTTGGTATTTTAGCGCATAAATTTTTTGGTACATTTACTATCTCAGCATGATTACCATTTGAAATAACTCTATCACCTATCTTGAAGTCTTCTACATTATTTCCAACTTGAATTACTTTTCCAACATTGCAATATCCTAATTGTACAGGTTCATTTAATTTATTAGAAATGGAATCATATGTTGCAACTATTCCATCCACTTTTATTTTATCAATTGCCTGCTTAACTTTTTCCGGCTGTTGTAATGCTTTTCCTAAATAATTTGACTTTCCAAACTCTAGCAAAGTTCTCTCAGTCCCTGAAGAAATTAAAGTTTTAATAGTTCTGATCAATATGTGTCCAGATTTAACTGCTGGAGAGGGAACATCATCAACTGATATTGTACCATTTTTTAATGATTGAAATGCCTGTTTCATTATCTTTTAAAGATTAAACCTGTAGTTTTTATTATTATCTTTTACCATATCAGTAATAGTCAACATTAACTTTGTTGAAATAAGTATTTCTTCCCAGTCTCTCTTTATTACTTTGTCAAAAGGCTGAAATATTGCTTCTTTATGTCCTACATTTTTAGGCCAATGGCTATATTCATAAAGTTTTTTTTCAAGCCAGATCTTAGTTTTTCTATGATCGTCTATTTTTGCTATTAAGTTTTCCTGTTGAAAATTTATTGTTTCCCCAACTCCTTCAAAAGGCTCTCCTCTAGTGGAAAAAGTAATATTAATTAAGTCACCTTCAGATGTAATAAGTGCGATAGCAATATTATCAGATGGTGTTTGTAAATTACTATAATTTATTGAAATATCAATGAAATTAGGCATTTTATGTCTCCAGCTAAGAATATGAATCGATAAATCTAACCAGTGTCCAACATTGCCACATATCCTTGTTCCTTCCCTATCATCTCTATACCAATGATCCTCATCTAGAAAATGACCTGTAATGAAGCATGATAAGGTAAATGGTTTATCAAATGCTACTGATAACTTTTTAATTTTTCTTAATCCAGGAGAAAATGGTCGATTATATCCTATAAAAATATTCTTACCTGTTTCATCTTTTGCTTTCTTTATTAATTCCAATTGCTTCCAGTCAGTAACCATTGGTTTTTCAATGTATACATCACACCCTGAATGAAGCGATTCAATAGCATATTGACTATGAGATGAGTGATTTGTAGCAATATAAACTAAATCAACTGATTTATAATTTAATCCTACTTCAATAAAATATTTTTTTATTCCATAGGATTTTGCCAAAGATTCTGCAGCTTTAATATCTAAATCACAACACCAAATAATTTTGGCTTTATTAGATTTAATTAAATAATATGTAATTGATGAGTATGAAAATTGTCCACAGCCAATTATACCAACTTTTTTTTTATGTAGATTAGGAAATTTAAATATAAAGAAAGGCCATATTGGAAATCTAGACTTAAGCCTACCTAAAGATTTTATTACAGTTCTATTGATTCCATAGATTCCTACATATCTAAAAAATTTCTTAATCATAGATTTTGATTCTTGTTGAATTGAAGCATTGTTAAAGTAGCCCATAACAAAGGATGTGCATTTCTACTCCCATTGTTATGTATTTCAAATAAATTTTTAACTGTTTTTTTAATAATTGGTAAACCTTCATAGTTTTGATCATCATTAATAATATCTAATGCCCAGCTTTTTAAGTCATTTCTAAGCCAAATATCAATTGGCACTCCAAAACCTCTTTTTGGTCTATCCATGATTTTTTTCGGAACATATCTATATGATAACTTTCTTAGAAGATATTTATTGCTTCTAATACCTAATTTATACTTGATTGGAAGTTTATAAGACCATTCAATCAATCCTTTTGAAAGAAATGGGGCTCTGGATTCTAGTGAATAAGCCATGCTTGCAACATCTGTTTTTTGCAAATAATCATCATTCATGGTATGTCTTGCATCTAAACGCATAGCTATTTCAGCCGCATCTATATTTTTTGCAAAAGATGACGATGTTTTGCTGAATAAATCAGATAAGCCAACAGTATTTTCTATGACACCATTTGATAATACAGAATTGAAATCTTTACTAATACCCCTCATGAATGAAAAGGATTCAGCTACATTCGTTTGATTAAGAGCATTTGATAGGAGCTGAAAATTATGGGTTGGCATTAATTTAAGTGCAGCTGACAAAAATTTTCTGGTTGTTTTTGGTGCCTTATAAAAATAGCTTAATATTTTAACAATTCTATAATAATGATAACCTCCAAATAACTCATCGCCTCCATCACCTGTCAAACTCACTGAAACATGTTCTTTTGCCAACTTTGAAACAGCCAAAGTAGGGAAAGCTGCACTGTCAAAAAAAGGTTCGTCATAAGATGAGAAAAATTTAGGCATTAATTTTTGTAAGTCATTAACACTAAGATGATTACAGTGATGATCTGTATTCAAATGTGCTGCTACTTTTCTAGCATGAATACTTTCATCATAATCAGCCTCGTTAAATCCTATAGTAAATGTTTTTATTTTATTGCTGCTAAATTTATTCATCATTGCTACAATTAATGTGCTGTCAATACCTCCTGATAAAAAGGCTCCTAGAGGTACGTCGCTAATCATTCTATCGTTAACACTATTTGAAATTATCTGATCTAATTCGTCGAGCAGATCATTTTCAGATCTTTTATTCCAACTAAATTCTGTAGAAATATTTTCAGGATTCCAGTACTTATGTATTTCAATTTTATTTTCTCTTATTTCAATGTAACTCCCAGCAGGAAGCTTCTTGACAGAGGAATAAATTGAGTAGGGTGCGGGAACATATCCGCTCTCTAAAAAATATCTAATTCCCTGCAAGTCATAATCTTTACTTAGTTTTGGTTCTAACTGAAATAGTGGTGAAGGTCTTGATGCAAATATGAATTTATCATTTTCGTAATGATAATATAGTGGCTTTTCACCCATTCTATCTCTTGCCAAAAATAATGTTCTATCTTTTCTATCCCAAATTGCAAATACAAACATTCCATCAATTTTATCTAATATTTTTTTTCCAAATATTTCCCAGCCAACCAATAAAACTTCAGTATCACTATTGCTCTTCCATTTAATATCTAAATTTAATTTAGATATTTCATTTTTAATTAACTTATAATTATAAATCTCTCCATTAAATGTGCAAACATATCTCTCATTATGAGATAGCATTGGCTGGTGACCTGCTTGACTTAAATCTAATATTGATAGTCTTCTTTGTGCAAAACCACAAACATCGTCATTCCACACACCTTCATCATCTGGTCCTCGATTTTTCATCATGGATGAGGCATTAATAAGATTTTCTTTAAATCTAAACTTATCTTTATAATTAATAATTCCTGCTATACCGCACATTTTTTTATTTTTTCTGAGCAGAGCCAATTATTCCATTAGGCCCATGGTCTACCGAAATATTAGTAAAGCCTAATTTAGTAAACCATCTCTTAATTTCACTTTTAGTTTGAGGAAGATCATATTCTGGCGAGTACATATCAAATGTATCCAATATTGCCATTTCTTTATTTAGTTCTTTAGAAATTTTATATTCAGAAAATTCAACTATTGGGGAGAACCTATGGCTTATATTCCCAAGAAAAAATTTTAGAATTCTTGTATACGGAATAAATATAGGGGTAAGTATATTAACAATCTTGAATAGTGTTTCATTTGGAATTCTTTTTGTTATAGGTCTAAAGATATATTTTAACCAAAAAAAGGTATGCCATTTTTTTGAATATACATCTATAAAAATAACTCCTCCTGGCTTTAATTTTCTCACAAGTGATTGAAACGTTTTATAAGGATACTGTGTATGTTGTATTACACCTAAACAAAATATAAAATCAAAATGACAATCTTTAAATGGAATATCTAAAACATCAGCTTGAAAAAAATTAATATTTTTATATTTACTATTATTTAATTTATTTGCATTAATCGCACTTGAAAAATCAAATGTATATAAATTTGTATTCGTTTTAGCTAATATTTCTGTAAATCTACCTGCCCCAGATCCAGCTTCAAGAAAGTTTTTATCTGATAGATCTGTTTTTTCATCAAATTTAGTAACCCTATAAACTCTATCTCTTGAAATATTTTTTTTTGTATAACTATCTAATTGAGTTTTTATAAAAATATTCCATTGATAGCCAAAAGAATCTGAATAATTATCATATGGTACAAACCTAGGTATGCCATTTTTTATAGGAATAGAAATACCACAGTAGCTACAGCCAAGAATAGTCTCTTGATTCTCAGTATTTACTGAATATTTAAGATAATCTTTTTTACAAGAAATGCACAAATATTTATTTTTGCCAGTATTTTCCATTGTTGAGTAAACTTTTAATTATTTTTTTTTGCTATGACTAACATTTCATCGTAGAGATTAAGGTAAGTATTTACTTTATCTAATTTTAAGAAAGAAATAATATTATATATTATAGGTATTTTTAATCTTAATACAAAAATAATATAAAAAATCATGCCTAAACTTCTGTATCTCCCAAAATGGGTGTATTCAATAATTTTAAATCCATTATTATTTAAAATAGTCTCTATACTTTTTTTATTGAAATAATGTACATGAGTAGGTGGATGTATTTGTCTCCAGTTTTGTTTTCTCACCCTTGCAACTAAACTTCCTATATCTGGTGTCGTTAGAGCAATTATAGAATTTTTTTTCATATTAACAGATAGTTTTTGTAAATATTTATTAGGTGAATGAAGATGTTCTATTACATCCCACATACAAACCAAATCAAACTTTATATTATCAAAGTCCCATTCAATTATATCTAAGTTTCTTACGTCAATATTAAGATTTTCTCTAGCATATCTAGATGGTTCACTGGCTATTTCCGTACCTATTGCTAAATTGAAATGGGACTTAGCAATATCTATAAAAAAACCATAAGCAGCACCTACTTCTAATAATTTCTTTTGTTTGGTATTCTGTGAATGCTTTTTTAATTTTGATAGTAATCTATTAAAATTTTTTTTTATTGCTACTGTTTCAGATTTATAATCTTTATACTCCTCACTTTCAAAATAATCAGTATCATAAATATTTTTCAATTCATCATTTGATAAACTTAAATTTGCGAATATGTGTCCACAATCATTACATTTTTTTATATCAATATATAGCTTGGAACTTTCATTAGAATTACAAATATCACAACGCATTTAGTTTAGATTAATTTTCTTTTCGACTATATAAAGTGGCCTATTTTTTACCTCATCAAATATCGAACCTATATACTCTCCTATAATTCCTAAGAATAGAAGTTGAATTCCAGAAAATAATGACAACATAATTGTGATAGTTGTCCAGCCTGAAGGAATTGTACTGGTAAAAATATATGAAACAAAAGTGTGTAATCCGATTAAAAAGCTAAATAATGATAATAAAACTCCAATATAAATTGCATATTGAAGAGGCTTTCTTGAAAATGAAACAATTCCAGTAGAAGCAAATTGCATCATAGTACCTATCTTATATTTTGTTACCCCTGCTTTTCTTTCATTTGCAGTAAAATTAATTGACGTACTATTAAACCCAACCCATTTAAATAAACCTCTTAAAAATTGATTTCTTTCTCTAATTTGATTTTGAAATATTTTAGCTACAGCGGGAGAAATAAGTCTGAAATCTGCTTCACCAGTATTCAAAGTAACTTCTGAAAGAATATTTAAAATACTATAAAAAGCATTAGATAATTTACTTCTAATAAAGCCCTGTTCTTTTGTAGATGTTCTAATTGTATAGACAACATCAAATCCATTTTCATAATGCAATAGCATTTTTGGAATTAATTCTGGTGGGTGTTGTAAGTCTGAGTCCATCATTATTATTATACTATCTATCGCATAATCTATTCCTGCCACAAGTGACATTTGATGGCCAAATCTTTTAGTTAAAAATAAGACTTTTACCAAACAATCATTATTAGCTATATCTGAAATTATTTTATAAGTATTATCAGTGCCCTTATCTACAACAAAAAGAATGCTAATATTATATTTTTTTTCTAATGGCCTTACTGTAGCAGATAAACTTTTATAAAAATCACTAATTACAGACTCTTCGTTATAAACAGGACAAACAATTGTTAAATTTTCAATCATAGCATTAAATCATTTACTGATGACTTCCATTCAGTAAATTTAAATTTTCCAATAATCTTTATTAATAAAGCGTTATCACCATAATAAATACTCATATCTTTAGTATTATTTTTTTTATCTAATAAAATATCAATCTTAATATCACTTTTTTTTATCATATATTTTAAGATAGTTCTTATCTTAGTAGATTTCCCTGAACAAATATTAATAAATTTTCCAAATGATAATGTAGTATTTATAAGCTTCCAGAATATTTCAACTGCATCTTTCACATCAACAAAGTCTCTTGATGCATGCATATTTCTTAATATAATTCTTGGCTTAATCTTATTTTTTTTTATTAAATTAATCTGTTTGTTAAAATTTCCTAAAGACAGCTTTTCAGACATACCCTTGCCTATAACATTAAATGGTCTTACATATACAATATTTTTATTACTCTTCATATGCTGATTAACAATATGCGCTTGAATAGATTTGCTAATACCATAAACAGTATTAGGTTTAATTTCTGTATTTTCTGTAACAGGTAATTTATTTCTACTAACATATCCATACTCTGCAGCACTTCCTACAATTAATACCTTAATATTTTTATTAGATTTAATTTTTTCGAGTGAATTTAGCAATTCATAAGTAAGTATACAATTTACTTTTAATGAATAATCTATTGATACATCATTAAAATCTCCTGCAAGATGGAATATATAGTCAGGTTTTACTTGAATTAAAGTTTTATCAAAAAATTTTGATATTTCTTTTTTTGGAAGAGTAAAATGATTTCGATTATTTTTTTTTTTACTTCCAATTGTGTAGATATCTTGATTTAAACTTTTAAGAAAATTAATGAGCTCACTTCCAATAAAGCCTGATGATCCAGTTACAAGTATTTTCATATATAGTTTGATAAATATTTTTTTTTGTTTTTTATAAATATACTTGTTGCTTTTTCATAGTCATCAAATCTACCTATATCTAGCCAATCACATTCTTCATGATAACAAAAAACTTTTAATCTTTTAGAAATCATCTTTTTAACAAGATCTGGAATATCCAAATAATCATAATTTGATATTAAATTTTTTATTGACTCTTTTTTTATTATATTAATGCCCATGCTCACTTTATAATCATAATGTGGTTTTTCTATATATCTTAGCAAATTATCATTTTCTCCTATTTCCATAACACCATAGTCAATATCCACTTTTCTATTATGTACTGATATTGAAAAATCATTTTTTTGGTTTTTGTGAAATAGCATTAACTTACTAAAATTTAAAGTTGTTAAAATGTCGCCATTCATAATTAAAAAATTATCTTCTAATTCATCGAAACAGTTGCCTAATACACCCGCTGTACCTAAAGGACTACTTTCAATTGAGTAGGATATTTTAATGCCAAATTTTTTTCCATTTTCAAAAAAAGCTTGAAATAGATGATGCATATGACCAACCGCTAAAATACAAGATTTAAATCCATGCTCCTTTAATTGCCTTATTATTATTTCAATTATAGGTATTTCACCAATCGGTAATAATGGTTTAGGTATACTTTTTGTATATGGATGGAGTCGTGTTCCCTTTCCACCTGCTAAAATAATTGCTTGCATCTAATTATATTTCGTATTTTCCAACGTTATAAAAATTAATATTATTTCTAATAAAGTCTATTGTGAAATCTAGCCCTTTGCTTAGTGATATTTTTGGCTCCCATGATATAGTTTTTTTTGCATACTGATTATTACAAATTAAATTAAAAACTTCACTTTTTTGAGGTCTATTTCTATTATCATTGTTTAAAATATTTATATTTTCTATATTTAGTTTCTTTGAACACAAGTGAATTAATTCATTTATACTAATTCCTTGGCCATTACCAATATTAATAGTTTTGCCAGAAATATTCTCATGCTGAGCAGCTTTTATAAATCCCATCACTGTATCTTCAACATAAGTAAAATCTCTTATGGGCTTAACACTTCCAATTTCAATTGTGTTTGATTTTATTAATTGAGAGATGATTGTTGGTATAATAGCTCTAGCCGATTGTCTTGGTCCAAACACGTTAAAGGGTCTTATTGTAACTATATCCATATCAAAAGAGTTATAATAACTTTCAACCATTTTATCAGCAGATATTTTACTTGCCGAATAAGGTGATTGACCTTGTAATGGGTGTTTTTCATCAATTGGTGTGTATATAGCAGTGCCATAATTTTCAGAGGTAGAGGTATGTATCATTTTGATATTGTTTTTTTTACATGACTCTAAAATATTTAAAGTACCTTCAATATTAGTTTTGACATAACTCATTGGAGCTACATAAGAATAGGGAATACCAATTAATGCAGCAAGGTGAAAAACAATATCTACACCTTTCAAATTATTATCTATAAAATATGGATCTTCAACATTGCCTTTAATAATTTTTAGCTTGTCTTTTTTTTTGCTATCTAAAAAATCTAAATTACCATTCGAACTTGTGGAGTTATAATGCGTTACCGCTGTTACATCAAAGCCCATATCAAGCATTTGAGAACATAAATGACTGCCTATGAAGCCTGCGGCACCAGTAACAAGTATTTTTTTATTTGATAAATTTAGCATTGTTTATGTTGTAGTATATATCTAATTAATTAAAACAAATAATTTTAAAGATATTTATTATATTTTTAAAAGAGTACAATATAAAGTATTTTAATTTGTTATTAGATTACTATTTTTTATAAATTTTAGAATATGCTTTAATTATACCGTATTTGTTTGAATATTTTGAGAATAATACTAGGTTAATTAAATAATTAATTTTATAGGAATTTATTTTGATTGGTTTTGAAACAATAGGAAATGCAACAGTAACTGCTTTTGATGACTCAAAGCCTATCATATCAACTGATCCATGGGTATATGGTAATCCCTATTTTGGCAGCTGGGGTCATAAATACAACATACCCTCACAGCAAATTGAAAATATAAAGAATTCTGAGTTTGTTTGGCTTTCACATGGTCACCCTGATCATATTAATCCAGATTCACTTGATTTAATTGGAAAGAGTAAAATTTTAATTGCTGATCATTATGGAGATAGAATTATAAATGATTTAAGAAAAAATAATTTTAACTGCATTAAATTAGAGAGCAATAAATGGCTAGAGCTGTCAAAAAATATTAGAGTAAAACATTTTGCTGACTGGAATCAAGATACAGCACTACTCATAGAATTTCAAAAAAAAGATATTATTTTAAATCTTAATGATGGAATGGCCTATGGATGGACTAATACAATAAAAAGTATATTAAAAGATTATGATAACAGATTTCTTCTCAAACTTATAAACTGGGGTGATGCTGATATGCTAAATTTTTATGATGAAAGAGGTCAGTTTATTATCCCAACAAATCCAAAATCCATACAAGTAGGAAGTGAATATTCTAAATATATGAAATTTTGGAATTGTAATTATGCTATTCCATTTTCATCCATGCATCGATACGTTCGACCTGACTCAATACATATGAATGAATATGTAACACCATTAAATAAACACTACGAAGGTTTTGATAATTCTATAGGCGAACTTCTTCCAGCTTTTATTGAATGGGATTGCATAAAAAATAATTATAAAAAAATTGATGTAGATGAAAATACAGATGATATTGTAAATATATCTGATCATGGAGACAATTGGTCAGATGA
>Ga0075445_10001316_pt1 | contig 12756 bp, 8 predicted proteins | sample CoawatmetaG02DNA_FD_72350 | JGI IMG/M metagenome (GOLD analysis project Ga0075445, IMG submission 72350) | Marine microbial communities from the West Antarctic Peninsula - Coastal water metaG029-DNA | ecosystem: Environmental > Aquatic > Marine > Coastal | place: Atlantic Ocean: West Antarctic...
CTTTTACATTGTCAAGATTATCCCGCCTCAGCTTTTAAAACTAACATTGAAGGAACCTTTAATGTGATCAATTCTTGTATTAAACATAATGTTAAAAAATTTGTATTTTCTTCATCGGCTTCTGTCTATGGAGATGCAGTATTTGAACCTATGACTGAAGAACATCCCTTAAATAATAAAAACTTTTATGGAGCAACAAAGATATGTGGAGAAGCAATTATAAATGCATATCACCATAGATATAATATGCCTTATGTTGGTTTAAGGTACATGAATGTTTATGGCCCAAGGCAAGATACAAAAGGGGCATATGTTGCAGTAATTTTAAAGATATTGCAGAACATAAAAAATAACATTGAACCAACAATTTATGGTGATGGGAGTCAATCATATGACTTTATTAGTGTTCGTGATTGTGCAAAAGCAAATATTTGTGCAATGAAATCTAATCAAAATAATGGATTTTATAATGTAGCTACAGGAAAAAAAACTTCTCTATTAGATTTAACAAAAAAAATACTTAATCTTAAAAAATCTAATTTACAAATAAATTTTGATAAACAAAAAAATTCATTTGTAAGTAATAGAGTTGGATCAATTGAGAAGGCAGCTAAAGATCTAAGTTTTAATTATGAGATTGATTTAGAAGCAGGTTTAAAAGATCTTATTCAGTGGCATGACTCAACTAACTAAGTATATTTAGTTTAAATTAATCAATAAAAATTAGTGAAAAATATATTAATTATAGGTGCAAGTTCATTTGTTGGTCAAAGTTTAACTTTAGGATTAGGTCAAAATTTTAAAATATTTGGCACATTTAATAAAAAAAAAATTAAAAACAAAAATTTTATCTATCTAAACTTAAAAGATAAATTACCTATAAAAAAATTAATTAAATTCAAAAATATTCATACAGTAATATGGTGTGTCCAAAGTAATAATAAAAATATAAAAAAAAAAAACTTATATGAAATTAATATTACTGGTTTAATAAAGATAATGAATTTTTTAAAGACTATTAAAATTAAAAAGTTTATTTTTTTTTCATCAGGAAGTGTTTATGCTAAGAGTAAAAAAAAACTTAACGAACAATCTAAAATAAATTTAGATGATTATTATAGTTTTGTTAAAATACTTGGTGAAAAAATTTGTCAGATTTATAGCCAATCAAATTTATTTGACTTAATTATTCTTAGACCATTCACTATTTATGGAAAAAATCAAAAAAGTAGACTTATATACAATTTAATTTTTAATATTAGAAATGAAAATAAAATTTATTTAGAAGGAAAAGAAGGTATAAAATTATCCACTATTTTTGTCGATGATATACCTCAAATAATTAAATACTTAATTCTTAATTATAGACCTCATTATTCTGTATTTAATTTATCTAGTCCATTTAGTTATAGTATAAAAAAATTTTGTGAATTAATCGGAAATAAATTCAATAAAGATGTTAAGATTATTACAAATAAAATAGTAACTAAAAATTATGTGTCAAAAAAAAATATTTTAACTAAAAAATTTAAATTTGTAAGTTTTGAAAAATTTATAAAAGAGTACTAATAATATTATGTGTGGACTTGTAGGAATTTATAGCAAAAATAATAAGATAGATAAAAAAAACTTACTTGAAATGTCAGAATTATTAGCTCATCGAGGTAAAGATGGAGACGGACATTATATAAGTAATAATTTTGGCTTAGCACATAAAAGATTATCTATAATCGATCTTACAAATGATGCATCTCAACCGTTTGTCTCGAATGATAAGAGATATGTTTTGGCCTATAATGGTGAAATTTATAATTTTAAAGAAATTAAGAAAAAATTAATAAATAAGTACAAATTTACTTCAAGCTCAGATACAGAAGTAATATTGTATGCTTTTGCTGAGTGGGGAAAAAATTGTTTTAAATTGTTTAATGGAATGTTTGCATTAGCAATTTGGGACAACAAATTAAAAAAAATTATAATCGCAAGAGATAGATATGGAATGAAGCCATTATACTATTATTGTGATGGCAAAAACTTAGTTTTTGCGTCTGAAATAAAATCAATCTTAAAAACTAAATTCTATAAAAGACAATTAGATCATTATGGTTTATGTGAATATTTAACTTTTCAAAATTACATCTCTGACAAAACTTTATTTAAAAATATATCATTATTACCACAAGGCACTTACATAGAGTTTGATTCAAACTTAAAGCCTAGTTTAGAAAGATATTGGGATTTTAATTTTTTTAACAAAAATATAGTTATCAAAAATAGCAAAAAAGATCTAAATTTCTATATTAATAGAGCTGTTAAAAGACAAAGTTTTGCTGATGTTAATATAAACTCATACTTGAGTGGCGGAATTGATTCTGCTTGCATAGTTCGTAGTGCAAAAAAATTTATTAAAAATATAAAAACTTTTACTATAGGATTTGATTTAAGTAGTGCTTCAGGAATAGAACTTTTTTTTGATGAAAGGAAAAAAGCAGAGAGAATATCTTCTATATTTAAAACAGATCACTATCAGTCTGTTTTAAAAAGTGGAGACTTTGAAAAATGTATTGATGATCTTGTTTATCACGTTGAGGAACCAAGAGTAGGTCAATCCTACCCAAACTTATATGCTGCAAAACTTGCTAGTAAGTTTGGTAAGGTGGTATTTTCTGGAGTCGGTGCAGATGAATTATTTGGAGGCTATCCTTGGAGATATGTATATTTAAAAAAAAAATTACCCTTTGATAAATTTTTAGAAATATATTTTAAAAAAATGAATCGCCTTCCTGGAAATCAATTATTAAATCAAAAGTCTTCTATACTTTCTTATAAAGAAGCAGAGGAATATAATTATGAAAAGTTTAAAAAGGTTTTTGAAAATTATAAACAACAATATGTAACTCCAGATGATGCATTAAATTATTGTATGTATTTTGAGTCAAAAACTTTTCTAAATGGCTTACTTTTAGTTGAGGATAAAATATCAATGTCAAAAGGTCTCGAGGTAAGAGCGCCATTTTTAGATAATGATTTAGTAGATTATGTTCTTAAAATTCCTAACAAAATGTTATTTTTAAAGAGTAAACTAAATGACAATGAAAATAATATAGAAAAAAAATATAAACAGTACATAAAAGGTAAATTGATTTTAAGAAAATCATTAAAAAAGAGTTTACCAGATGATATTTTGTATGATCGAAAACAAGGTTTCTCTGGACCAGACAAGTCATGGTTTAGAGGAGAGAGTATAGATTTTATAAATAACCAACTTAAAAATTTACCTAAATTTTTAAATAAAAAGAAAGTGTTAGAGATTTTCAAAAAACATGTGAGTGGAGAACAAAATTTAAGATTAACAATTTGGTCAATTATTTATCTTATTAAGTTTTCTAAAATATTTAAAATTAGATAACAATTTATTTTTATATTATTTGTAAATTTATTTAATTAGATTATAAGATTTTTAATTGAATGAATATACTAGGAATTTATAATGGAAAAAATGCTTCAATCACATATTATGATGGAGAAAAAATTGTCTTTTCAGTAAGTGAAGAAAGATTTAATAGAATAAAAAATTATAGAGGATATCCCTTTTTATCAATAAATTATTTATTTAAAAAATTCAATTTATCTCCAAAAAATATAAATGTGATTACTTGTGGTGCGTGGAACTATCCTTCATCAGATGTTCTTAAAGATTATTTTCAAAGTAAACACACATGTGAGAACCCCTGGAATAGATATTATCATTCGATTAAATCTGATCATAATTATAAAATAGAATTTATCAAAAATTCTACAAAACTTTTCCCTAATGCTGAAATTAAAATATACGATCACCATTACTCACATTTTTATTCTGCCAAAACAAGTTCAGGTTTTAAAAATGGTTATGGTATAGTATCTGACGGAAGAGGAGATGGACAAAGCTTGTCAATTTGGAAATTTAATTCTAATAAAATTAAAAAAATAAAAGGATTTTCAGAGCTAAGAAGTTATGGTGCATTTTATGGCAGCATTACATCTTTGTTAGGGTTTAAAGCAGACAGACACGAAGGCAAGATTACCGGATTAGCAGCTTACGGAAAAAATACAAATCTTGTAAAATTACTAAGAAAATATATTAATTTTAGAAATGGATCAATTAATACATCAAAAAACTTTTTACCTTTTATTAATCCTATAGATTTTGGGTACTTAAAAAGAATAACTCAAAAGTATTCAAAAGAGGATATTGCATTTGCAGCGCAAAAAATTTTAGAAGAAAATATTACTAAAATTATAAGATATTATATTCCTCAAAAAAAAAATATAGTAGCTGCTGGAGGAGTTTTCGCCAATGTTAAGTTAAATCAAAAAATAAGAGAAGAATGCAATTCAAAAGATTTTTATGTTTTTCCAGAAATGTCAGATGGTGGAATTTCTTATGGTGCAGTCTGTGCATATCTAGATGAAAATAAAATAAGATTAAAAAAAATAAATGATATGTTCCTTGGACCTTCGAGTTCATTAAAAAAAAATGATAAAAAAAAATTAATAATCAAAGATTTAAAAAATAGAAAAAATCTAGATGAAATATTAGACAAAATTAATGAGGGTGCAATTGTTGGGATGCACAATGGAAAAGGTGAATTTGGTCCTAGAGCATTAGGAAATAGAAGTATTATATTCAAGCCCACAGATAAAAGATTAAATGATGAAGTTAATAAAAAACTAGGTAGAAATGAGTTTATGCCTTTTGCACCCGTTGTTTTAAAAGAAAATGCAAATAAACTTTTTATAAACTTAAAAAAAAATGATCAAAATACAAAGTATATGACCACATGTTATAAATGTACTAATTTAATGATTAAAACATGCCCATCAGTTGTCCATATTGATAATACTGCAAGACCACAAATTATTGATAGCTCAATAGACAATAAAGCATATTATTTAATTATTAAGGAATTTTCTAAAAAATTTAACATTCACTGTTTGGTAAACACAAGTTTTAATACACATGAAGAACCAATAGTGAATGATGTCAGTGAAGCACTAAAAATACTTAAAAAAAAGGTAATTGACTATTTAATTATAGGAAACTTATTAGTAGAGTTTAAATAAAAATTTTGAATTACCTTATTTAAATGGAAAATATTAAAAAACTATTTACTTTATTGACAAGTCGTCAAAAAAAAGTGGTGATCTTAATATTTATTTTTTTATTTTTAAGTTCTTCGCTTCAATTTATTGGGATTAGTTCAATTCTTATTGCTTTTAAAATAATTAAAGCTCAAGAAATAATTGAATTAGGTAATTTAATAAATTCATTTTATAATTTTTTTGGTTTTGATGATTTTCTTTTATTTAAAAAAATTTCAATATTTCTATTGTTTATTGTGGTTATTCTAAGTGTTCTTATTACTTTTTTAAATCATAATGTTGTTTCATATTTTTCACATTCATTCTCACAAAAGCTTGAAGCTAAAATATTTTCTTTTTATGTCAAATGTGATTATTTTTTCTTTTCAAATGAGTCAAACACTAGAATAATTTCAAATTTTAAAGATCACTTGCCAAGGGTTACAACAAATCTTATTCCAGCAATTTGTATTTTTGTTACTGCAACTTCCACTCTTTTAACAATATTTATTTTTACATTATTCATAGATTATAAATTATCAATAACGATTTATTCAACTCTAGGAATTATGTATTATTTTTTATTTATTTTTTTAAGAAAAAGACTTGTTTCTCTTACACAAGATTTAGTTAGCAGCTCAAGAGGCAAAACTGAAGCAACAATTGATGCAATTAACAATATTAAAATAATCAAATTTTTTAAAGATAAAGATATTTACCTTAATAAGTTTTATCAAAATAGTGCAGAAATAGTAAAAAATTCTGTAAGATTATTTTTAATTGAGGTTTCGCCCAGGGTTTTATTAGATATACTTTTATACTGTGGAACGATAGTTGCACTAATTATATTTTATGACAGAAGTGAAAATGAACTTATTATTGATAAACTTTTATTCTTTGCAATTGCTGCATCCAAAGCTCTGCCAACAATAAATCAATTATATACTTCAATAATTTTAATAAAGCACTCTACTCTATCCTTAAATGAAGTTACTAATGAAATTGATAATTTATCTAAAGATGTAAAAAAAATAAAAATAGATAAAGAGCATATAATTTTTAAAAACTCAATCAAACTCGAAAATATTAATTTTAAATTTAAAAATGGAAATTTTAAATTTGAAAATTTAAGTCTAACAATAAATAAAAATGACTGCATAGGAGTGTGTGGACCTTCTGGTTCAGGGAAAACTACATTGATAGATTTACTGAGTGGAATATATAAACCTCAAAAAGGAAATCTTAAAATAGATGAAAATATTATTCTTGAAAATACGATTGATAGTTACAGAGATTTAATTAGTTATATTTCACAAGATAATTATATTGGCGATTTGACTATTAAAGAAGCAGTAATTTTAGGAAATATTAAATATGACGAACTTGACTTAAAGATTACTGATGAAAGAGTTAAAGAGTCGTTAGATAAAGTTGAACTTTTGGATTTTGTAAATTCATTACCTGATAATATTAATACTAAATTAGGAGATAAAGGAATTAAGCTAAGTGGTGGACAAAAGCAAAGACTTACTCTAGCGAAGGCTTTTTTTACAAAATCTGAGATTTTAATATTGGATGAGTCTACAAGTGCCATAGATCAATATACAGAAGAAAAAATATTAGATAAAATTTATAATGATGTAAAAAAAAATAACCAAACTTTAATTTTTGTTACTCATAGATTAAAAAGTTTAAAAAAAACTGACAAGGTGTTTTTAATTGAAGAAGCTAAAATAAAATTTACAGGAAAATATTTTGATTTAGTTGATGACAAGGGAAATTACTTATTATAAATTTGATATCAGCAAGATTATGTTTCACAAATTATAATTAAGTCTATAAATTAAAGATAAATTTTTAATTCTTGATAAATATTTCATTTACTATATCAGATAATGTATGTGTGGTTTAACAGCTTTTTTTTCATTTGGTGACGAAACAATCTCAATAAAAAAATTTGTTGAGATAAATAATACAATTAAACATAGAGGTCCGGATGATGAAGGTTATTACTTTTTAAATAATTCTGATGATATAACTGTAGCGGGTGGCAAAGATACTCCTGATGATGTCATTATAAATAAAGATTTGCATCATTTACCAGATCATATTTTAGATAATAACAATCCAAAAGCATTCAAATATGCAATTGGACATAGAAGGCTATCTATATGTGATTTAACTCCAGCAGGTCATCAGCCTTATTTTGAAAAAAATTATAAATCTATATTAATTTTTAATGGAGAAATTTATAATTTTGAAGAGTTAAAATCAAAGATGAAAGAAAATGGAACTACATTTAACACAAAAAGTGACACTGAAGTATTATATAAAATATTTTCGCAGAATAAAAATAACTGTCTAAAAGAACTTAATGGAATGTTTTCATTTGTATATTTTAATTATGAGACAAAAAAAATATATGTAGCTAGAGATAGATTTGGTGTTAAGCCACTATATTATTTTGTAAAACCCAATCAATATATTCTTTTTGCTTCAGAGATTAAACAATTCTTAAAGATAAAAGATTTTAAAAAAGATTTAGACGTAAATAAAATTAATGATTTTTTAAAGTATGACATGGTTGAAGATAGTAAAGAAGAAATAATTTTCAAAGAAATTAAAAAAGTTGAACCAGGTTCCTTTATTGAATTTGATATTTCAAAGAAAAATAATATGTCAATGTCAAAATCATTTTATTATAATATTGCTTTTGATAGACAAAAAAAAAATATTAACTACCAAGAAGAATTTAAAAATTTGTTAAATAATTCAGTAAAAACTAGACTTCCAAGCGAAGTAAATTTTGCATCCTGCTTGTCTGGAGGAATTGACTCAACGGCAATTTCTCTAATTGCAAATAAAAATTCTATGAGTGGTATATCCACTATAAATTTTCAGAGTCAATCAGATGAATTTAATGAAACAGAATATTATCAAGAAGTAATAAATCAGAATAAATTTAAAAATAATTATATAGCTAATATTAAAAGTAGGGACGTAATAGAAAATTTTTCTAAAATTGTTTATACAAACGACCAACCTTTTTCAAATGGTAGTATTCTTGCTGAATATTTCTTATATAAAGAGGCATATAAAAATAACTTTAAAGTTGTATTAGATGGCCATGGTGCTGATGAAAATTTTCTTGGTTATGATATTAATTTATTAGATTTTCATAAAAAAATACTTGTTAAAAATAATTTAAAACTTTCTAATGTTGGAAATTTAAATTTTGTTGCAAAAATATTTTTGCGTATCTTAAGAAAGATTAAATTAGGTATATTGAATAAAGATTCGATAAACTTAAAATATAAAAATTCAAAAATAGAGTCAGACTCAAAAATTGAAGATTTAAATCAATACGTACTCTTTTTGTTGTATAATAATTTTCCAAAACAGCTTACATCTGTTGATAGAAATTCTATGGCTTTTGGAATAGAAAATAGGTCTCCTTTTTTAGATTTTAATTTGGTTAATTTTATTTCGAATACCCCACCAGAATATTTATTTAGAGATTTTGATAAAAAAATCATATTGAAAAATATATTTATTAATCAAATTCCAGAAAAAATATTAAAAAGAAAAGATAAGATAGGTTATTCGTCTGAAGAAAAAATTTGGAATAACAAAGATATGAAAAATTTTTATGCTGAAAAAATAGAATATGGAAAAAAAAACTTGAATATGGATATATATGATAAGTTACATAAAAACTCTGATCTTAATGAAAGCAATAAATCAGAAATTTTCAAGTATGCAGTTTTATCAGAATGGCATAAGTTATTTTGTGATGGTAAGACAGCATAATATAACTGAAGGCATAACTTTATAATAATTATGAGTGCAAGTAGACAAGTCAATATTATTGACTGCAATATTGGTAATTTAGGATCTGTAATAAATTTAATTAAAAAATTAAATTTTGAGGTCAATATTGTAAAAAATTTAAGTGAATTTAATTCATCAAAAAAAATTATACTTCCTGGTGTTGGTCATTATGATAAAATGATAAAAAATTTAAAAAAACTAGATCTTTTTGATGATTTAAAAGAAAAAATTTTTTCTGACAATTTTTTCTTTTTAGGTATTTGTGTGGGTATGCAAATATTGTTACAATCAAGTGAAGAAGGTGTGGAAGATGGAATAGGATTTTTTAAGGGGAATGTAATTAAATTTAACTCCAATAATAATCTTAAAACCCCTCATATGGGTTGGAATAATTTGAGCTTTAACAATAAAAAATTTACACTTAATTCAGATAATAGAGTTTATTTTTGTCACTCCTATTATTCCCAATGTCAAGATTCTGCTGATGTTGTGGCTAGTACAATTCATGGAAAAAAATTTCCTTCAATAATCGGGAAAAAAAAAATTTATGGTTTTCAATTTCATCCAGAAAAAAGTTACAAAGATGGAGAACTTTTGATTAATCATTTTTTGAATTTATAAAATGCTTCAAAAAAGAATTATTCCCCTATTACTTTTGTCAGATAATAAAATCGTCAAAACAGAAAAATTTAAAAATATTTCTTACGTTGGTGATCCACTTAATATACTTAAAATTTTCAATGAAAAAGAAGTAGATGAAATAATGTTGCTTGATATTTCTAAAAGAAAGAAAAATTATAATTTACAAAAAGAATTATTAAAACAATTTGCATCTGAATGTTTTATGCCGATATCATATGGTGGGGGAATAGATACTTTAGAAGATGCAGAATTTATTTTAAATTTAGGTTTTGAAAAAATATGTTTAACGCATACAGTATTAAGTAATCCTAAATTGATACAAGAAATTTCAAACAATTTTGGAAAACAAAGTGTTGTTGTTAAATTAGACTTAAAAAAAAATCTTTTTAGAAAATTAAAAGTTTATGATTATTTAAATAATAAGTTTATAAATGAAGATATAAATCATTTTATTAAAAAAATTATTTCTTTAGGTGCTGGTGAGTTAGTCATTAATTTTGTTGACAATGAAGGTACTCGCACAGGGCTTTATGATGCTGATTTATTGAAAATAGATCTTGATATTGAGATTCCAATAATTATATCAGGTGGAGTAAATTCACATCAAAATATTAAAGATTTATTTAAATCAAGGATAGATGCTGTAGCACTAGGGTCTTTATTAGTTTATTTTGGAATTCATAAAGCGGTCCTTATTAACTACCCAAATAAAGATGAAAAAAAAGAATTAACTAAATAATTCTTCAAAGAATAATCTTAAATAAGTGTGGAAGATTTATGAGAATTTAATATAACTATTCTTATAACCAATTATGTCCCACCCAAATCATTATCAAGTTTGTAAAAGATGTGTAATGGACACTTCAGCTGAAAATATTAATTTTGATGCTATGGGAGTGTGTAATTTTTGTAATGATTTTTTTAAACTTGATAGATTCTTTACATTTTCAAGTTTAAAGAAAAAAGAACTTTTAGAGGATTTTATTAGAAAAATTAAAAAGCCAAAATTAAAATATGATTGCATAATAGGGTTATCAGGTGGTGTTGATAGTTCGTATACACTTGTAAAGGCTGTTGAGCTTGGCCTTAAACCACTTGCAGTACATATGGACAATGGTTGGAATAGTGAACTTGCAAATAATAATATTTTTAACTTAGTCAAAAAACTTAATGTAGATTTGTATACACATGTAATTGATTGGGATGAGTATAAAAATTTAATGTTAGCGTTTTTTAAATCAGATGTCATTGATGTAGAGCTATTATATGATAATGCTATGTTAGGTGTAAATTTTACACAGGCTTTAAAACATAAGACAAAATTTATTTTATCAGGCACGAATACAAGTACTGAAGGAATGCGAATACCTAAGAATTGGTCATGGTTTAAAAATGATGCAAAAAATATTAAGTATTTAGGAAAAAAATTTATGAATCAGAAATTAAAGACTTTTCCTTCATATGGGACATTTGATTATATATACTGTGAGTTTTTAAATAAAATAAAATGGGTAACTTTTTTAGATTATTTTGATTATAAAAAAGATGATGCCCTTAAATTATTAGAAAGTAAGTATGATTTTAAACCTTATGGATATAAACATTATGAGTCAATATTCACAAGGTTTTATCAAGCGTATATTTTACCAAAAAAATTTGGAGTTGATAAAAGAAAACTTCATTTAAGTAATTTAATTATTACAAATCAATTAGATAGAGATAATGCTTTAAATATCTTAAAACAATCCCCTTATCCTTCGGAAGATTTAGAAAAAGCTGATCTGGCATATTTTTTAAAAAAAATGGATTGGACCAATCAGGACCTAGAAGATTATATTAAAAGAAAGAGAGTTGAACATTCAGACTATAAATCTGAATTACCAATGTGGAATTTTTTGAAAAGAGTCCACAACATGTTAAAAATTAAAAAAAATCATTAATTCTTATGTATAATTCTATTAATTCTAAAATTAATTTTATATTAATAGGTTTATTTGTTATCTCAAATCTAATTTTTTGGGATTTTGTAGTCTATGGATATAATATAAAAAACTTTTATTTAGTTTTTATAATTTGTTTTTTTTTAAAAGATAAAAAAATTAATTATAAAAATTTATCCTATCTATTTATAGCGTTAATTGCTCTTACTTTACACTCAATACCCTATATTTTAGATATTAATCAATGGATAAAAGTAAATTTACTTTTTTATTTAACTATAATTTTAATTTTTTTAAATTTTGAGATAATTTTAAAAAATATTCAAAATTATATTTTTATATCCTTCTATTCTATTATTTTTTACTTTTTTACTTTTGTACCAGTAAAATTTATCTTAGTTTTTAAAGATTCTCAAAATATAATTTATGATATTTGGAACCACCTAGTTCATAAATTTTCAATTTATTGCAATGGATTAAACATAAATAACTTTAATTTAATTTTTAATGAAAATTCTCATATTGGAATGGTATTTCCCGCATTACATTTTTTTTATATTTTAAAGTCCAAACATAATATTTATGTTTATCTACTATTTAATGCTCTTTCACTTTGCATAATAGCGCTCTTTAGTTCTTTAACTATGTTCGTTTCATATTTAATATGCATTTCTTTATATTTTTTCTTTTTTTTATTTAAAAAAGTTAAGCTAAAAAAACGTTCAGTATTAATTATTTTATTATTGTCTACTTTTATAGGAATTTTTCTTTCTTCTTTTTCAGGATGTAAAATAAAATTTTTTGATTTTGCATATAGTTTACTTTTTAAGGAGGATTCTGTTAGCATTACAAAACAAGTGGAAATGACTATTGATGATGAAACCAATAGCTTTTATGTATATAATAATTGTAATTCAATTCCCCCTTCATTGAAAGGAGTAGATATTTTATCTATCAATAAATCTCAGTTTAACTTTGAAGATAAGTGTATATTGATAGTTAGTAATAAAACTGGTGATGGAAAGAAACTCATAGAAGTTTTAAGTCAAATTGAAGAACAACAAAATATCACTACCTTCATTAAAGAAAGCAGTGTAGTTGAAAAAGGAAGCAGTGTAGTTGAAAAAATAAGTAAAGATGAAAAAGGAAGCAGTGTAGTTGAAAAAATAAGTAAAGATGAAAAAGGAAGCAGTGTAGTTGAAAAAATAAGTAAAGATGA
>Ga0075445_10001317_pt1 | contig 12756 bp, 12 predicted proteins | sample CoawatmetaG02DNA_FD_72350 | JGI IMG/M metagenome (GOLD analysis project Ga0075445, IMG submission 72350) | Marine microbial communities from the West Antarctic Peninsula - Coastal water metaG029-DNA | ecosystem: Environmental > Aquatic > Marine > Coastal | place: Atlantic Ocean: West Antarctic...
TTGTGCCATTTCATAAAATCAAAATTAATATTTATAGTTCTCATATGTTTATTTTATTTGTTTTTTTATTTAAGTTATTTTCGTACGTTAGGTCTGCTAAAATTCTAGTGACTACTATTGCGGTAAACATAGAAGACATAACACCTATAGATAATGTAACGGCAAATCCTTTAATAGGGCCTGTTCCAAAAATAAATAATATTATAGATGCAATTAAAGTTGTTATGTTTGCATCCAGAATAGTTGAAAAAGCTTTTTTATACCCAAGCTCAATAGAAGCTAATGGTGTTGAGCCATTCGCTACTTCTTCCTTTATTCTTTCAAAAATTAAAACATTTGCATCAACAGCCATACCAACTGTTAGTACTATGCCTGCAATCCCAGGCAATGTTAATGTGGCGCCAGGTATTAATGACATTACAGATACAATAATTAGTATATTCAAAATAAGCGCTGTGTTGGCAAATAAGCCAAAGACTCTATAGTAGTAAACCATAAACATTAAAACTAGTAACAAGCCTATAATTACTGATATTTTTCCCTTCTCAATATTTTCAGCTCCTAGACTTGGCCCAATTGTTCTTTCTTCTACAATATACATAGGGGCCGCCATAGAACCTGCGCGTAGGTAAAGAGCTAGATCTCTAGCTTCCTTTGTGCTGTCTAGGCCAGTAATTTGAAAAGATTTTGATAGTCTTTCTTGAATTGTCGCAAGACTTATAATTTTTTCATATTTTTTTGTTACTCTTTTACTAACTCCATTTACAATTCTTTGTTCTGACTTACTCTCTATGAATAAGACTGCCATTAACTTACCTATATTATCATCTGTAATATTTGCAAATCTTTTTGCCCCAGGGCCGTCTAAAGTTATATTTACAGCTGCCCTTCCGTTCCTATCAAGATTTGAATTTGCATCAACAACATTTTCACCCGTTAAAATGACATTTCTTTTTAATAAAACTGGCTGACCAGAATCATCGTAATATAGCTTTGAGTTTATGGAAATATTATCAGTAGCATAAGGGTCAGAATCCTCATCGACCATTTTAAATTCTAGGGTTGCTGTGGCCCCAATTATTTCCTTAGCTCTGGTGGTGTCTTTTATACCAGGAAGCTCTACAACTATTCTCGTTTTGCCACTTTGTTGAACTATAGGCTCTGCTACACCTAATTCATTTACTCTATTTCGTAATGTAGTTGTATTTTGTTTTATAGCTGCGATTCTAATGTCATCTAGAGACTTACTAGAGATTATCACTTTCATTTTATTACCAGTTCTTGTGAGCTCAAAAGTCTCTTGGTAACTATTATTAATTAAATCTTCAGCAGCTTCGTATGAGCTACTGTCATTAAATTCAATATTTATTTCACTTAAGTTATTATTAAAATTACTATACCTTATCTTTTCTTTTCTAAGTTGAGACCTTATATCATTTGAGAATTTTCTAAATTTTCCTGATACAACTTCGTCTAAATCAACTTCCATTAGAAAATGAACTCCACCTTTAAGATCTAGCCCTAAATTCATTTTTTGGGCGTTCATAGATTTTAGCCATGTTGGCACAGTATTAACAAAAGTTGGTAGCGAGTACAAAATACTAAATACTACAATACATAGAACAAGTATTTTTTTGAATGGTAAAGTTTTCATAAAAGGATTAGATTGATCCTTTTGGAAGCACTGTAGTGATAGAGCTTTTTCTTACTTTGATATTAATTCCATTTGAAATTTCTAATTCAATAATATCGTCTTTTATTTTTATAATTTTGCCCATGATGCCGTTCGAGACAACGACTTCTGTTCCATTTGATAGCGAATCAATTAATTTATTATGCTCTTTAACCCTCTTATTTTGGGGTCTAATTATCATGAAATACATGATAACGAAAAATAAGCCCACCATTATTAACATACTCATTCCGCCATCTGCTACGGCTGGTGATTGAGCGTATGCATTGTTAATTATGTTCATTTGATTATCCTAAAAGTTAAATTTTCATTAATTATATAATTTATATGTAGTATATGTTAAGTGATGTATTTCTCAATCTTTAATTAACAAGCATGCTTGGTATGCTTTATATATATTCTGACACTTTATAGCAGTAATATTATGTTTATCAAGTCTATTGGTAACATACAAATATGTTAGATAGTAAGAATAAAGCTCATAAGGGGAAGAATTTTTTAAATTACTTTCGATTTTATTTTTAGCAAAATACTCATTATTCAAACCATCATTTTCTACTAAGTCATAGTCATGAATTATTAAAATAGCATCATTATTTTTTAAATATTCAATATTTCCATATTTGAAGTTTTTTGGTGATGAGATAGTACATTTAAGAGAGGCTCTATCGCAGAAAAACTTTAATAAATAAGGCTCTATTGGAAAAGAATTGTCACTTAGCACAAGGCCAATACTCTTTACACCAACTATATTTGACTGACTTTTTAAAAACCTCACTATTTGAACATAAGAATCATTAATTACATTTATTGGACGAGGAAACCCAGATCCAATAACAGCAGATGAATAAATCGACTCATGGTGATTTAGCCAACGCTCATTATCCTCGACACCATATACATTTTTATAAAAAAAGTATGTTTGGCATAGAAATATTGTTGTTAGCAAGGTATTTGTAATATTTTTTATACTATTAGTTTTTATACTATTATTTTTTATAATATAAATAATCATAAGTATAGTAGCCATAGTAATTACAGGGGCTATCTTCCTATAAGTTACTTGATGAGTTGCAAAATAAAGTATTGTAGGAATTAACGAAGAAGTTAAAAATAGAATTTTTATTCTTTCAATATTTTTATTTGTTTTACTATATTTATCAACTAAGTAATTTTTATTATGTTTTTGTTTTAAGGAAAAACCTATTGTAATAAAAAATAAAATTATAACTGCATATATTACAAAAAAGCCATGGCTATCTAAAGCGTTATTAAATAGTGATAAAACACTATATTCTTTATCTTTTTGAAATTGAAATTGGTTGCCAATTGATGTGTCATATACCCATCCATAAAGGCTGCCAAATCTTGGTGTATACCAGAACCATAATATGAGCGATGATAAAAACATACTTTTAGAGAAAAATATTTTTTCTAAATTATTCTTTCTTATGCTAATTTTATAAAATTTTACATATAAAAAATATAATAAAAATACTAAAAATAAAAAAGAAATACAGCAAAATATCGTAAAAAAAATTTCATACGAATGAGGCGGGTCTATTTTTAGAACCGAGCTTGAAATATTTGGGAACAACCTGCTAAAAAATAAAATCCATAAAAAAAGAACGGGCCAGAAAAAACCTTTTATTATTTCATAAATATGTAAATATTTTTTATGTTGGTAAATAATGATAAACACTAAAGGCATTCCTAAAAACAATGCGCCTTCAATTGGTCGAGAAAGAATTGTTAATGTAAAAAAAATTATAAAGTAATATGATTTTTTCTTTTTTTGAAATAAATTTTCATCTGACAAAAGATAGAGAGTGCTAAGTAAGAATGGAATGAAAGATACTTCTGCAAATAATGGGTACGATGTGCCCCCAAAAAATATATCTATAGATAGACACACAATTGAAGCAGATATAGATGCGATATACTTACTTCCTGATATAAGAAATATCTTGTATATTATAAAAACACTCAGTGATACAAAAATAAAGTGCGTCATCATAACTGAAGTTAATAGATCACCTTTTGAAAAAATCAAGAATGGCACTATAAATAATTGAAAAATTACCGGGCGCCAACTTCTTTCGTTAAATATAGATATTATAAAATCAGAAAAGTTTCCCGCCATTAAGTTTTGATATATTATCGACGCCGAATCTAAATACCCTATAGCATCTGACAAGGGTAGTTGTTTATTTTCTAAGTGCCATAGCAAAGATATGAGTGGAGCAGTAAAAAGTATTATAATACTGTACTCAAATTTCATTCTACATATTATTTTTTTAATTCTTTCTATTCTCATAAAAATTTTTTATAAAAATCTCAAACTCATTATTTCTTATTGAATTTCTAATATCTTCCATTAGTTTATAATAGTAATGTAAGTTATGGATAGTATTTAACCTTAAGCCTAGTATCTCCTTACAATTATCCAGGTGCTTCAAATATGATCTAGTGTAATTCTTGCAAGTGTAACAAGTGCAATCATCATCTATTGGCCTCATATCATCCTTATAGCGTGCATTCCTAATTCTTACAATTCCATGCCTTGTATATAAGTAACCTGTCCTAGCGTTCCTGGTTGGTATCACGCAATCAAACATGTCTACACCTCTCCTGACAGCCTCAACTATGTCTTCTGGAGTTCCAACACCCATTAGATATCTCGCCTTATCATTAGGCATTTTGTGTGCAATATTATCTAAGACGCTATTTCTTTCATCTGCAGTTTCACCTACAGAAAGACCGCCTATTGCGTAACCATCAAACCCAATATCAACTAGCCCCTCTAAAGATTTGTCGCGCAGTTCGTCATGGACTCCACCTTGTATAATTCCAAATATGTTGCTCTTTTCTTTAGATATAGAGTTTTTTGATTCTTTCCCCCAAACTAAAGACAAATCAAGAGAGGACTCTGCCGTCTTTTTGTCTGCAGGATATGGTGTGCATTCATCAAACTGCATTATTATATCTGCATTAAATTGCTCTTGTAGCCAAATTGATTTTTTGGGGTCAAGAAATACTTTCTCTCCATTTATAGGGGAGCGAAAATGGACACCCTCTTTCGTTATTTTTCTTAATTTTGCTAAACTAAAAACTTGATACCCGCCTGAGTCGGTAATTATTGCTCCATCCCATTTCATAAAATCATGAATACCACCATGTTTTTGAATAATCTCATAGCCAGGTCTAAGCATTAAGTGAAAGGTATTTGCTAATATTATTTTATACCCAAAATCACTTACTTCCGAGGCGGTCATAGTCTTTACAGTCGCTGCAGTTCCAACAGGCATAAAACAAGGCGTCTCAATGGTGTGTCCATTTAACGTTATTGTCCCCGAGCGAGCTTTTTTTGAAGAATTAATTAATTTAAAATTTATCATTATAAAATTAAAGTTGAATCACCATAACTAAAGAATCTGTAATTATTTTCTATAGCGTGATTATAAGCATTTAAAATTTTCTTAGTATCATAGAATGCTGATATCATAACTAATAAACTAGACTGTGGTAAGTGAAAATTTGTTATTAAGTGATCTACTATTTTAAAATCATAACCAGGCTTTATAAAAATATCAGTTTCGTAGAACTTATCAGGATGATTATTAGACCTAAAAAAACTTTCTAATGATCTCGTTACAGTAGTGCCAACAGCGATAATCTTACCGTTGTTATTTTTACAATTCTCTATTGCCTCTAAAGTTGTTTTTGGAACAGAATATAGCTCACTATGCATTTTATGGTCATTAATATCCCTAGACTTGATTGTTGAAAAAGTCCCCATTCCAATATGCAAAGTTATACTTGCAATATTAACACCTTTCATTTTAAGCTTATTCAAAATGAAGTCGTCAAAGTGTAATGCTGCTGTAGGTGCTGCTACAGAACCATCAATCTTTGCAAATAATGTTTGGTAGCAATTTTTATCTTTATTTGTAGCTTTTCTAAGAATATATGGGGGTAAAGGGACTTCCCCAAAATTATCTAAAAGGTATGAGGCCGTATTATCTAACACTTCTATTTCATATAAAATATTTCTACTGTTACTTATGACTTTTAATTTAACTTCGTCCGAAACTATTATAAAATCACCCTCTTTTATTTTTCTAGTAGACTTTAATTGGCAAAAAAAATTATGGGTGCCAGATAAGCGCTCTATAAATATCTCAACCCTTCCATTCGTCTTTTCTCTTTTACCAAATATTCTAGCGGGTATAACTCTTGAATCATTCACAACAATTAAGTCATTTTTCGAAATATATTGCTCAATATTGAAAAATCTCTCGTCTTTTAGAAGACCGCTTTTTCGATCGATTATAAGGAGCCTTGATTCACTTCGTTTATTTTTTGGGTTTTGAGCAATTTGTCTTTCGGGTAAATTAAAATCAAAAATATTTAAGTCCATTATGGTATATTCATGGTTACAGAGAACTATCATAATATATTATTAATAAGGAAATAAAAATGAAAAAAATATTAGTATGTGGCGCAACTGGATTTATTGGGAAAAATGTCACTCTTGAGCTAGCAAAAAATAAAAATTACGAAGTTCATGCTGTTAGGTTTAAAAGACCAAAATATAGTACTCCTAAAAATGTTATCTGGCATAAAGCAGATTTAAGAAATGCAAGTTCTGTTAATAAACTGACAAAAAATGCTGATATTGTTATTCAGCTTGCAGCAACAACTTCTGGCTCAAAAGATATAGTCTCAATGCCTTATGTTCATGTAACAGATAATGCTGTTATGAATTCATACCTATTAAGATCATGCTTTGATAATAAGGTTAAGCACTTCTTATTTACTAGTTGTACCGTAATGTACCCTTCATCTAAAAAAGCTACAAAAGAGTCTGATTTTACAGGTGAGATAATTGAAAAATACAAAGGAGTCGGCGAAACTAAAGTTTATATTGAGAAAATAGCTAAATTTTTCTCAACGCTTGGGGAAACTAAGCACACAATCATAAGACACTCTAATATTTATGGTCCACATGATAAATATGATCTGAATAAGAGTCATGTTTTTGGGGCTACAATTACAAAAGTTATGACCGCAAATGACACTTTAGATATTTGGGGTGATGGTTCTGAGATCAGAGATTTCTTACATGTTGAAGATTTAATTTCATTTATTAAACTAGCAATACAAAAACAAAAAACACCTTATGAAATTTATAATTGTGGTTCTGGAGTTCCAACTTCTATAAAAAAAATATGCGGCCTTATTGTCAAAGGTTCAAAAAAACAACTCAAATTAAATTTTGATAAAAATAAACCAACGATAAGTTTTGACTTACATCTAAATTGTAAAAAAGCTGAAAAAGAGCTTAATTGGAAGCCTAAAATTTCTATAGAAAACGGTATTAAAAAAACTATAGTATGGTGGAAAAAGAATATCTCATAATGAACAGTAATAATAAAAAATGGGAGCTATTATCAAGAAAGCTAGTTTATGATGGCTCTCCTCATATAAAGATAAGCGTTGATAAGGTAAAACTTCCTAATGGAAAAATCATTGATGATTATCATAGGATAGAGATAAATGACGCTGTTATGCTGCTAGTTCAAAATAATAAAGATGAGTTATTAGTTTATAGAGAATATAGGCATGGTATTAACCATGAATCTCTAACTTTCCCAGCTGGCGGTATAGAAAATGGAGAAACTTCCATTGAGGCAGCTAGAAGAGAGTTACTTGAAGAAACAGGATATAAGGCAGAATCTTTTGATATTATTAATGATTATATAGTGAGTGGGAGCTACATGTTCAGCAAACTAACTTTTATTAGAGTTTCTGGTATAAAAAAGATTAAAGAAGCGATAAATAAAGATATTGAAGACCCTGAAGTCACATGGATGAGTAAAAATGAAGTAAAGCTAGCTTTGAAAAATAAAGAGTTTATAGGTTTAACATATGCTACAGCAGCATTGCATTGGATTTTAAATGAATAATAAAAAAACAATATGGATTACCGGCTCTACTGGCATGGTAGGCCAAGCATTAAAAAGGTCTATAATTTCCTCTGGGACCTATAATATTATAGAAACTAAAAGAAGTGATCTTGACCAGACGAATCAAAACGAAACGAATATATGGCTTAAAAAAAATAAACCAGACATAATAATAATTACCTCAGCTTTAGTAGGTGGAATACAAATTAATTCAAAGTATCCTTTAGATTTTTTATACCAAAACTCCATGATCGCTCTAAACATAATAAATAGTGCCAACGAGGCTGGTTGCGAGAAATTGATTTTCTTAGGTGCTAGTTGTATGTATCCAAGAGATACTTCGCAACCATTTAAAGAATCTAGTATTTTAGATGGAAAAGTAGAGGAAACAAATGAAGGTTACGGTTTAGCAAAAATTCTTGGTACCAAATTAACAGAGTTTATGAATTTTCAACACGATAGAAAATATATATCTGTTATTCCAGCAGCAAGCTATGGTCCTAATGATTGTTACGATGAAAAAACTAATCACGTAATTCCAGCATTAATTCAAAAATTTCATAATGCTAAAGTAAATAAATCTAAGTCTGTAGAGGTATGGGGAACAGGAAAACCTAAAAGAGAATTTTTACACGTAGATGATATGGCCTCAGGTATTATGTTTTTACTAGATAATTATTTTGATAATACACCAATTAATTTGGGCACAGGAGAAGAAGTTACTATAAAAGAACTTGCTTATTTAGTATCTGAAGTTGTTAATTATAAAGGAAATATAGTGTTTGATGATAGTAAGCCTGACGGTATACCAAGAAAAATTTTAGACTCTTCAAAAATACTTAAACTTGGTTGGAAGCCGTCAATAAGTCTTTTAGAAGGCCTTGAAAGAACCTATAGAATTTATCTAGATAATTCTGATAAATAAAAATTTATGATACAATTCTTTAACTTTATATAAAAAAATTATTTCATGAAAAATAAAATTACCGTTACATTACTTTTACCTACATTTAATGAGATTGATGGCTTCAAGGAAATATATCCACAAATAGATACAGAATTGTTTGATGATATATTAGTTGTAGATGGAGGCTCAAATGATGGAACTGTAGAATACGCATACTCACAGAACATTAGAGTTATGTCTCAAATAAGAAAAGGTTTGAGTGAGGCAGTAATAGACGCCATAGAAACACTTAAAACTGACACTGTTATTGAATTTAGCCTTGATGGAAATAGCATACCTGAGAAGCTTCCTGAATTGGTAAGCGAAATGCAAAAAGGATATGATTTAGTTGTTGTATCAAGATATCTACCGCCTGCAAAGTCTTATGATGACAATATAGTTACCGCAATTGGTAATTTTATATTTACTAAACTTATAAGGTTAATGGGGAATTACCCAATAACTGATTCTCTAGTAATGTATAGAGGTTTTAACGTATCAATTGTCAAATACCCAGAATTTAAAAAGTTTTTAATAGGCCCGGTTTTTGAGCCCCTGACATCTATGGTTGCATGCAATAGAAAATTAAAGATTTTAGAAATTGCTGGGGATGAACCAGATCGTATTGGTGGTGAGAGCAAAATGAGAGTTCTTTATAATGGAAGCTGCATTCTTTTAGCGATATTCAGAACCTATATATTTAAGTTTTTTAAAATAATTATATAACCTTAACTTATATCGTTAGATATCGTAATTAATCCATTTTCTAATTTATAAATAAAACCATATTTTGAAATAATATTTTTTTCATTTGATAATTTACTACCTGTAAAACTTAAACCATGCCATGGACAAGTCACCCTACCCTCACAAAAATCACCATCTTCAAGTGCAGCTCCCTCGTGAGGACATGCGGAAGGCCAAATATAAAATTCATTATTAGAAACCTTTTTAATTATAAAAGAAATTTCTTTTTCTCCAAACTTATATAAAACCTCTTTTTTATTATCAATTATATTAGCGTCAGAAAATTCTCCTACTTTAATTTTTACAGATTTTTTTAAAATTGGATAGACTGTATTATTAGTTAACTGATTAGAACTATAATAATTAGGTGGGTCAGATTTAAAATTATAACCGTATTTTCTTAACAGAGCTCTTTGACTTCTAATCACAAAATCTTCGTCCTGCAGTCTTACATTAAGGTTGTAAATTTTCTTGTCCAAAAATTTATGAATTGGTTTTAAAATCCAGTGAGAGGAGATATGCCATTCTATATCTAGGGAGCTATTTTCGTCATCGATAAAACCCATTTCTATAACTGTATGCAAATATATTAAGCCACCTATAGTAAAAGTTTGATAATACTGACCTTCCTTAACCTTTATGTCCATTACATTAATAAAAAAAGGCCAATTGCCCCATTTAGTGAGTGAATTAGCAAAATTCTCACCAACAGATATTCTTAGTTCGTCACTATAGGTAGAGTGAATAAAAGGTCTGTGAGATTGGTCCATATGATTCCACTCAAGGTCTTGAACTGAACCTGGAGCTTTGCAAGAAAAATTCCCAGTTGTAACAGAGGTGCCTTTACAAAAATCTTTAATAGCTTTTGATAAATAATTTTTATCTATACTTCTTAGCATATGCTTAAAAACCTAAAGTTTTGTATAACCATCATTAGTAAATTTAGTATTTGGCTTACCTAGGATTATAAATGATAATCCACAAAGAATACAAATAAACGTATATAACACTCGATATGACAAGAAAAATATACTTCCAAAAGCAAGATTACTATATTCAGGATTATTCAAGAAAAGCTTATAAAAATAGTTATACGAAGCTTCTCCAACTCCAATTCCACCAGGAGTAATTGGTACAGAATTAGACATATAACTTAACCCGCCTACTACTATATTTTCAAAAAAACCAATGTAATTCATATCAAGCTGAATCGACATTACGTAGAAAGTAGAAATAAAAATTATATGGCTAAATAAAGAAATTATCCAGCATAAAAATATATATTTCATTTTTGATTTATAGCTTTGAATATTCTTTATTAGTAGTAAGATAAAATTAGCAGCGTATTTCAACTTACTATTTTTTATAGTACCCAAATAAGACAAAACATATTTTGAAAAAATAAGATAAATAATAGAAATTACAATCAATGATGTAAATATTGTTAAAATAATAATATAAATAGCTAATAACGCATTACTATTTAAAATCTTTTCTAGATAAAATAGCCCTATAATTATGCATAAAGTTATAAGAGCATGAAACCCAAGTATTCTTGATATAACAACTGTAAATAAAGCTGCAGATTTTTCTTCAGGTTTAATATGCCTATAAAGATATAAAAATCGCGCAGCATCTCCTCCTACACCACCTGGCATCACTATATTAAAAAATGTTCCGTAGCAATATATAAGCAAAGACTTAATGTAAGTTATATTATATTTTTGAGATCTAAGAAGTAACCACCATCCAAAATTATGTATGACGATGGCTATACATATGGTTAGTAATATTATGGCAGTATATTTAGTTAATATTATATCTGCGCTTGGAACTATTATTACATTTGCTGATAACATATATGCAATAACACCAAAAACTAAAAGGACTTTTATGCAAGTTTTAATATACTTCATAATTTTTTCACTATAATTTCTATCGAGTATTCTCCATTACTATGTCGATAGGGGTCGGTAATTGTAAGACCCTCTTTGCATATTTTAGAATAAATAATTTCGTAGTTTTTTAGATTTCTTTCTAAGAGACTCATGATACCAATAGTATTTGGTTTTTCATCATTTTCTAGCTTAAAGAAATGCTTATGATCTAAGCTAAAACGAGAAGGAAGTGTCAATTTTTTCTCATACAAATCTCTTTCTGGCAAATATAAAATCATGTATCCATTTTTTTTAATCACTCTCCACCAATTTTTAATCGCTACATTAACATCATCTAGATGTTCTAATAAGTGAGAAGAGTATAAAAAGTTAAATTTCTCACTAGAAATGCTATCTAGATACTGCGCATCACCATCTTCAATGTCCCACCCGAGGCAATTTAGTGACAAAAGATCTCCCCCATAACCAATATCCACTCCTTCTCCGTTACAATAGAGTTCAAAAAAACCCTCTTTATCACGTCTATTTTTTGCTTTAGATGTTTCTTTCTGAAGTGAAGGTCTTTGAAAAAACCTATACCTAGCTTTATTTAAATTATAATAAATTCTTGGGATGAATTTAAATAGACTATCTGGCAAGAGGAATCTTATTATGTTTACTACATTTTGCTCAATAGACATATTTTTTGCTCTGAAAATTAATTTTAAAATTATAAAGGCTAAGCAATGAAATTACTAGGCTAATAATTTAGTTTTGGCAGTCAATTAAAACCCGTTATACCTTATAAATAAAGCTATTTTCGTATTTAATGAATTTACTTTACATGAATTATTGCTTATAAGTATTTTTAGTCTACTTTAATTCAGCTTCATTAATCATGCCTAATTCTCTCATATTTATAAGGATATAATCCTCTTTTGGTGCGTTTGCTTTTTGGCTTTCAATATCCGAAAATATTTCAAGCACACCCCAATTATATTCAAATCTTTGATAGTGCTCTCGAGAAATAGTTGGATGACACGAGCTTGTAGTTTCTACACCTCTATCCTTAAGTAACATAACCATTGCAGGACTTATTGGCCACCTAAAAAAGGTCATCCCAGCACCAAACTCATCTCTTGTATAATGTCTATTAACATAATATAAGCGACCCTTAACAAATTGTATCAAAACTTTTTCATTGTTTTTGATTTTAGGCATAACCTCTCGATCTAAAATCTCAGCCATATAGTTCATTTCGTATTGATTTGGCTCGACAACTGTTTTATACACATTATAATTTGTCGTAGAAATTATACCGACAAATAAAAATCCTAAAAAAGCAGTCAAGAAATATTTATAGTATTTATTATTGTACGAAAAAAGAATGGCTAGAGACCAAAAGAATATATAACCAATCAATGGAGTTAAAGCGATTAAATATCTAAACATTGTGTCAGAATTATGACTGACAACGGACGGTGAAATTGCCAAACAAATCAAAATTAAAATACTTACTAAAAC
>Ga0075445_10001329_pt1 | contig 12690 bp, 11 predicted proteins | sample CoawatmetaG02DNA_FD_72350 | JGI IMG/M metagenome (GOLD analysis project Ga0075445, IMG submission 72350) | Marine microbial communities from the West Antarctic Peninsula - Coastal water metaG029-DNA | ecosystem: Environmental > Aquatic > Marine > Coastal | place: Atlantic Ocean: West Antarctic...
GTGTCTTAAGACAAAGTACCATTGGCGCTGAAGGGCTTGACTTCCGAGTTCGGAATGGGATCGGGTATAACCCCTTCGCAATAATCACCGGCAGTGACTTAATACATTCTAAAAAATAAATTGTAAAGGATAAGTTTTATTAAAATATGTTTATTTTATTGGTTTATTCAATGATTTTTTGAAATCCTTAACATAATTCTCTAAGTTCATGTAAGAAACAATATTATGAATTTTCTTACCTCTTATATTTTTAACTATTTTGGACTCAAATCTCTCGCCCCTTCTTCTTTTAATCATTTTAATATTTTTTCCAAACATCTTAGCTAAATCAATAATACGATAATGTTTGTTGCTAGAAATTGAATAATGAGTGTTTTTATTTTTTTTATATGCCAAATAACAGACTTTTACAGTGTCATAAACATTTGTAAATCTTCTAGATTGTGTTCCAGGCAAAACGACAGGTAGTGGCTTATTTTTTTTTACACAGTTCTCAAATATTCCAACTACTGCAGCCATTTTATTTGATGATGATATCTGTCTTACCCCATAGACATTATAAAAATAAATAATTTCATATTTAAGTCCAAACCACTCATTCAAATTAATAATTAAATTCATATTAGTAGATTTTGTATAAGAATAAGGTGACAAATGTTGGTCTTGCCCACCATTACCAAGACTAGCAGATGTTGCAGAGTAAATAATTTTTATATTATTTTTCAAACAAAAATTAGCAACATTGTAAGTTCCAAAGATATTAGAATCAAAACATTTTTCTTTATTATCAAAGCTCTGAGCAATTCTTGAGAATTCAGCAAAATGAAAAACAACATCAATATTTTTTTTATATTTATCTAAAATCTTAGAAATTCTTTTTGTATTGCCTCTGATGTATTTTATACGATTATCTAATAAGTGATTTTTTATTGAACCAGAGGAATAGTCATCAATTGAAATAATTTTTTTTTTAGTTTTTGTTAAAAGAAAATCTATTAAAGACGATCCTATAAAGCCTGCTCCACCAGTAACAACAATATATTTCATAAAATTTTTATATATAAAAAAAAAGTTATAATCAATAAATTAAATTGATTTTAATATTTAAATTTTCTATTGATAAAGTTTTTATAATTTAATTTCTGCCAATAGATTTCATCTAATAAAATTTTTTTTACCTCAGAGTGTTTAGGGTACCAAGAAAGTTTTTTTTTAGCTTTTTTAAAAGAACAAACAAGTTTTGATACATCCCCTTTTCTTTTTTTTAAAATTAGATATTTAACCTGTTTATTATGAAAAATTGAATTTAAAGACTTTACCATTGTTAAAACTGAAAAACCTTTTCCAGTTCCAAGGTTAAAAATATCTGATTTTTGATCTTTATCTAAAAATTTAATTGCTTTTTGAAAACCAGTTATAATATCTCTTATATGAACGTAGTCCCTAATGCATGTTCCGTCACTCGTATTAAATTTATTCCCGTATATCTTGACTAATTTTGATTTTAGAATTTTATTAATCATGATTGGAATTAAGTGTGTTTCTGGTGAATGACCTTCGCCAACTTTCTCTTTTTTAAGAGAGGAACAAACATTAAAAAATCTAAAAATGATATAATTAGAATACTTATGGTCTATTTCTTTTTTGATTAAATCTTCACATTTTAATTTTGTTTTACCATAAATATTACTTGGCTTTAGTTTGGAGTTTTCAGTAATAATATTTAAATTTTTTCCATAAACAGCAGCTGTGCTAGAAAAAATTATATTTGCTATCTTTAATTGATTGATAGCCTTTATCAAGTTTTTAGTAACTTCTACATTATTATCAATATATTTTTTTTTTTTTGAAATATTATCTATAGTAGATTCTCCTGCAAGATGAATAACTAAGTCTGGATTAATTTTTTGAATCAATAAAAAAGTTTTTTTATAATCTAATAAATCTAACTTATAGAAGTTTTTTTGTTTATTTAATTCTATAACCTTATTCTTGTCGACTCCAAATACTTGATATTTTTTTTTTAATATCTCAAAAGCACAAGATCCGATATAACCTTGAGATCCTGTAATTAAAATTTTTCTTATCATTTTTTTAATTTTAATTAATTAAAAATTAATTCTTTCTTTCTCAATCACTAATGGCATATTTCTTTGATGAAGTAGAATAACCCCTATATATTCACCAACTAAACCTAGTAGCGTAATTTGGATAGCACTAACAAAAAAAATTCCAATAATTATTGGAGCTAAACCAAGGCTAAAAGTATCCCAAAATAGCAACTTATAAAATAAATAAAAAATACCTGTTAAAAAACTTAAAATACTAATAATAAATCCTAAAAAAGTCATAAACCTTAAAGGTTTTCTTGAATGCTTTATAATTCCTAACATCGCTAAGTCATAAAGAGTAAATAAATTATTTTTTGTTTTACCATTTTTTCTTAAAGGTTGTTCAAATTTTATGGTTGAGATGTTACTACTCAGCTCTGATATCAAGCCTCTAAAATATGGATATGGGTCACTTATGTTTTTTAATCTCTCTACAAGTTTTTTGTCAAATATTCCAGATCCAGTAGTATTTTGGGTCAGACTATCTTCAGAGATTCTATTTAAAAAACTATAGAAAAATTTTCTGAATAGAAAAAAGTATTTATTTTCTTTTGATTTTATTTTTTCTCCCAAAACTACCTGACAACCTTGTTTCCATTTTTCAATATACTCTTTTATTAAATATGGAGGATCTTGAAAATCAGAGGCCATCAATATGGTTGCATCACCATCTGATTGTAAAAGGCCATAAAAAGGTGATCTTATATGGCCAAAATTTTTAGAATTTATTATAATTTTTAAGTTTTGGTCATTTTTTGCTAATTTTTTTATTATTTCTATAGTTCCATCGGTTGATGAATTATCAATGATAATGTGTTCATATTTACAATCAAGATTTATCATTTGTTTTTTTATTTCAAAATAAAGTTCCTCAATATTTTGAGCTTCATTATATGTGGGTGTTACTATTGAGATTTTCATTTATATTAAATAAGATTTTATATCAATTTTGAATCTTTGTGTAATTTTTAATTTTAATTTTTTTTTAGCGTTTTTTACTGATGGAACATAATAATCTAACTCTTCTTTATCTTTACTTTTAAATATTACCTTTAATCCATTTTTTTTTGCTAGTTTAAAAGCTAATTGAGAAACATTAATAGACTCATCTGAACCAACATTATAAGTGGGACAGCTGTAATTAGAACTTTTACAAATTTTAAGTAACCAGGCAGCAAGATCATTTGCATGCATATAACTCCTTATTATTTTTGATCTATTATTTAATATAATTTGCTTTTTATTAATGACCGATTTGATTAAATCTGAGATTATATAACTGTAATCAAAAATATGTTTCCCATAAAATGAAAAGCATCTTGCTATGGATACTTTAAATTTAAAAGAACCAAGCTTTCTAAATTCTTTTTCTAAAAAAAGTTTTTCTTTTGCATAATTATATTTGTATCCTTTAAAATTTTTAATTTTATCATCATTTATAGGCTGATTTTCTAAAAATTTTCTTTCAGTTAAATTTGGTCCATATATGGCTCCCGAACTAGTAAATAATATTTGAGGTTTTTTTTCTAATTTTAATAATAATTTTTTAAAGTGAGAAAAAATTTTTTTACTTTTTTGTAAATTTTTAGAATTGATTAAATAAAAAATATAATTAATCTTAGGGAGTTTTTTAATATTTAAAAAATCACTTTTTTTATAGATTATTTTAATATCACTTGATTTGTTAATTATTTTAAAACCTCTTCTAGAAATACAATATATTTTATTTATATTATTGTGGTGCTTAATAAAAAAATCTATCAAAGATTTTCCTACAAAACCACTAGATCCTATTATTAGAATATTTTTCAAAAAAATTAATTAGCCTCAAAAATTTTTTTATCACTTTTTGTTAATGGAATTTCCATATTTTCAAAAAATTCACTTCTTGGTAGTAGTGGCGACATATCTTCAATTGGATTACCAAATTGAAGTTTGGGGATAATTTTTTGATCTTCTTTTATTATAACCTCTATTAATTCAGATTTTTTTGAACTTAAAATACGTCCTATCTTTTTAATTTCAGTATGATTTCTAATAATATTATAATTGATATTAAATGCTTTCGAAAGTTTTTCGAAACTTGGGTTTGACACTCCTTTGCCAGAGGCTTCAAACCTTTTACCAAGGTATAATTCCTGAAATTGCTTAATAATTCCATAGCCATTATTATTTAAAACAAAAATCTTTACTGGTATCTTTAACTTATCAATTGTGTGAAGCTCTTGAAGGTTTATCTGCAAACTTCCATCTCCATCTATACAAATTATCCTGGATTTATTTTTAATAATTGAGGCTCCAATACTTGCTGGTAAAGCATACCCCATTGGAGAATTTCCAAAAGCAGAAAATAATTTTTGCCCAATCTTAACTTTAAAAGCTTGCATAGTCCAAGTTAAATGCCCTCCATCATCTGCAATAATAATATCTTTAGAGTTTAATTTCTTTGATAACTCATGGATTAAAACATATGGATTAACAAAATTTTTATTTTCTTTAAAAAATTTTTTCTGAACAATTGGGTATTTTTTCTTCCAATTTACACAACGTTTCAACCAAGCATCTCTTTTAATCGTGCTTTTATTTAACTTTAAAAACTGCTTTAAAAAATTATTAAGCTCAAAATTAATTTTTAGGTCAATTTTTAGACCTCTTTTTTTATTAATTTCAAATTTATCAATATCAACTACAATTTTTTTTGCATTTCTTGCAAAATTTTTAGGCACTCCACCTGTTACTCTTGTGTCAAGTCGTGTTCCTAAACAAAATATTAAGTCTGAGTTTTGAACGGAAAAATTTGCAGCTCTACTTCCATAAACTCCTACATTACCTATATAGTTTAATTTTGAATGATCTATTAAATCAATTCCACTCCAGGTAGTTACAATAGGTATTCTAAATTTTTTTAAAATCTTCAAAATAATTTTTTCAGACTTTGAATATTTTATTCCTCCACCAAGAATTAAAATGGGTTTTTTTGATAAGCTGAAGTAATTAGAAATTTTTTTATATATTTTATTGATATTCTCAATCTTATTAGTTGGTGGATTGAAGGGTTTTAATTTTTTTGGATTTACGATAACTCTTTGTATATCCATAGGTATATCTATTAATACTGGACCAGGTCTACCTGTTGTTGCTAAATAGTAAGACTTTTCTAAAACATATCTTATTTCAGAAGCTTTCTTTACCTTGTAGGAAAACTTTGTTATTGGTTTTGACATACTAACGATATCCGTTTCTTGAAAACCTACCTGCCTAACTTTCTTGGTGCTTTTATGAGAATCTTGTTGTTCATAAGTATTTACTTGTCCACAAATATGAAGGCTAGGAATAGAATCAAAATATGAGCATGCGATACCTGTTAAAAGATTTGTTGCACCAGGTCCTGAAGTAACCATAGTACATGAAAAATTAGGTCCTAATCTAGAATATGCATCTGCCATCATTGCTGCACCCTGTTCATGTGCCACTGAGATATATTTAATTTTTTTGTTTCTTGAGAATGAGTCCACCATAAATGATATGGCCCCTCCTGTTATCAAAAAAACATCTTTGACTTTTTTTTTATATAAAAAATCTAAAACGTAATCTGAAAGATTCATTTGTTATCTAATATTTAAGTATTTTTTAATTATTTTGTGAATATATCTTATATTTTTTACAGATAATCCTTGATGACAGCCTACAAGTAAACCATTTCTCATAATATAATCAGCATTATTAAACGAATCTAATCTATTTATCTTAGAAGTTAAATGTTTAAAGGCTGGGTGCCTTAATATATTACCACTAAAAATTGGCCTAGTTTGTATATTATTTTTTTCCAAATAAATTTGTAAATCTTTTCGTGAAAATTTATTATTTTCTTTGATAATTATTGGATATGCTAAAAAATTCGTTTTTATACCTTTGTAAACTCTTGGTATTATAAAAAAATCCTTTTCTGCTTTAAAAAAATTTTTATGAATATTGAAATTTCTATTTCTGACTTTATTAAATGTATTAAATTTTTTTAATTGTTCCAAACCAAAAGCAGCACCAATTTCAGAAGGTTCAAAATTATAACCTATTTCAGAAAAGACAAATTTCTTATCATAACCAATTCCTTCTAGTTTTATATTAAGTCTTTTATTTATATTCTCTGAATCTTTGATCAAGGTAGACATCCTGCCCCAGCTTCTTAAAACTTTAGCTCTATTGTAAAAATTTTTATTATTAGTGAGTAGCATTCCACCATTACCTGCACAACTAATTATATGTGACCCATAAAAACTTGTTATAGATATATCGCTGTAGAATCCTGTATATTTATTATCTATTTTAGCACCCAATGTATCTGCAGAATCTTCAATAATAAATAAATTGTGTTTTTTTTTTAATTTATAAATTTTCTTCCAATCAGCAATATTTCCAATTAAATTTGGAATTAATAGCACTTTTGTTTTTTTAGTAATTTTTCTTTCTATAAGATCTATATCAATTTGTAGAGTATCAATTTCTGCGTCAACAAATATTGGTTTTAAATTATTTAAAATGATTGACGAAACGGCAGTACCAAAATTTAGACAAGGAGTTATCACTTCAGAACCAGGCTTTAAGTTTAATACTTTTAAAGCAAGAATTAGTGCTGATGATCCAGAATTTACCATTAGGCCATATCTTTTTTCAAAAAATTTTGATATTTTTTTTTCAAATAAATCTACAGATTTTCCCATTTGAGTGCCAATTTTCAAACGATTATTAACAGCTATTATTTCTTTATTATTATATGTATTTTTTCCGTAAGTAATTTTCATAAATTTATTTTTTAAATTTCCAATAACATTTATTCTGATTGTACATTTGGTTAAAGTCTTTTTTATCTTTTAAAGTATCTAAACTTTTCCAGAAACCTTCATATTTAAAAGCAAAAAGTTTTTTTTTTTTTATAAAAAAATTTAAAGGTTCTTTTTCCCAATAAGTATTACTGTTTTTAATTTTATTAATTGCTTCACTAGAAACTATATGAAATCCTCCATTTATATAAATATCAGCTTTTTTATTGCTATTATCAAAATAATCAACTTTGTCATTTTTAATTTTTAAAATTCCATATCTTTGTTTTGGTCTTACAGCAGATATAGTAATTAATGAATTATTTTTTTTATGAAAATTAACTAATTTTTTAATTGGTATTGAGGATAATCCATCACCATAAGTCATCAATATGTCTTCTTTTAAATTCAAATATTTGTAAGTCATTTTAATTCTTCCACCTGTTCCAGAATTCAAGCCTGTATTCATTAATTGAATATTGGCTTCAATTCTCTTATTTGTAAATTTTAAACTAATAAAGTTTTTATTTTTTAAATTAATTTTAACAAAATTTTTTTTTTCTTTTAAAAAATAATTAATTATCGTTTCAGATTTATATCCAAGGCATAAAGAAAAATCGTTAAATCCCTGATCAACAAAATTTTCAATTAAATGATAAAGAATAGGCTCTTTTCCAATTCTAACCATTGGTTTTGCGATTAGTTTACTTTCGTGATCAAGTCTTGTCCCGTAACCACCACATAAAATAAATACTTTCATAAAATTTAGTTATAGTTTTATTATCTAATAATGCCACCTAAATATATTTCAAAATAACAAATCCACGATAAGTGTAATAATAAAAAATAGAAAAAAAGATAAATTGCAAAAAAACTATCATCTTTTATTTGCAACTTAAAATTGTCTGTAAATACAATTAAGAGCATTAAAAATAATGGATCCAGATATGAAAAAAAAGAATTATCACTAAATAAATAAACAAAAATAAAAAAAATAGCAAATATAAGAAAATTAAAACTATTTTTTACTAAGTCAAAAGTTATCAACAATCCAATGTATGAAAAAAAAAGATAAATTATCTTAAAATTAATACTTATTGTTATGAGTTTAGCTAATGGCCCGCCTCCAAAATCTTTGACAGGTAAATTCCAAAATAAAAAGGAATAAATAATAAAAAAAAAGGAATAAATAAATATTTTTTTTGTATTGAGTTTTTTTAAATAAAATTGAAAATTATATATATAAAATGGTAAAATAAAAATTATATACATTCCAAATGTTGTTGCTATTGTATGATAATCAAATTTAACAACTCTAGTACTTGCCATCGGTGGAACTAAAGATTCCCAAATAATAAAAAAATAAAAAGAAGGAATTAAAAATAAAAAATAAACTAAGCTTAATTTAAAATTTTTTAAAGAAAAAATAGAAGATTTATCTAAAAAAAATAAATAAGTAATTATTGGAACAAAAGCATAAGTCTGACGGGTATAAAAAACTAAACAAGAAAAAAAAATTGTAAGTATTTTAAATTTTTTATCTAAATTACTTTGATATAAATAAAAAAAAGCTAATGAAAGTAATAAAAAAAAAAAACCAATATTTTCTTCTAAACCAAAAAATGCATCTGTTCTAAACGAACTACTTATTAGTATAATTGAAGAAATTAATACAAGATTCATATTAAATTTATTAAATTTAAATTTAAATTTCAAAACGTAATAAAAAAGAGGAAGACATACCAAGGAGAGGGTGAGACTAAATAGCTTAAAAAGTAAAACATTATTATTTGGTAATAAATATTTTGTCACAATATAAAATAAAGGAAGACTTGAAGATTCGTATTTTTGCCAATCTATATTCGGAATAGAACTACCCTTAAATAATAAAAAATTTTGATAAATATGCTGAAAATCTATATTTCCACCATTAGAAAAATCATGTTGTTGAATAAAGCCATATAAAAAATAAATTATATTTGTAACAAATAATGTATATAAAAAAAAATTAATATTATTTTTTTTCATTTTCAAATTGTGTTATTTGTTTTTTGGTAATTTCTAAAATTTTTTTTTTATTTTTGTAATTTAAATACCACTCTGATGTTAAAAAAATCATCTTTTTAAATTTTATCTTATTTTCCCATTTTAGATATTTTTTTGCTTTATTACTATTCAAGAAAAGACTTTGGGTTTCTTTGACTAGATTCTTTTTTTTTTTAAAAATAATATTAATTTTAAAATATTTTTTAGCTTCAAGAACTAATTCTATTACTTTTCTTTTTTTCTCTGTAGGTCCAAAATTCCAAGCTGAATCATATTCAATATTAAAATTTTTTGACAAATAAAGTTTCTCTGCAAGTTTTATATATCCATATAACGGGTCTAGAACATGTTGCCATGGTCTAATAAAATCTTTATTTCTTATTAAGCAATTTTTTTTTTGATAATATGCCCTCATAAGGTCTGGTATAATTCTATTATCAGCAAAATCACCTCCACCAAGAACATTTCCTGCTCTCACAGTTGCTAATTTAATCTTACTATTTTGAAAATATGTTTCTCTAAAGGCGTTGCTTATTATTTCAGTACACGCTTTGCTAGCACTATAAATATCTGATCCTCCTAATTTATCACTTTCAGTATAATTTTTTTCTACTTTGGCTTCATAGCACTTGTCAGATGTTACAATTATAATTGATTTTAAATTTTTACATTCTTTTAATATTTTTAATAAATTACTTGTACCAACTATATTTGTATTAATTGTTTCCAATGGAAACTCATAAGACCTTATAACTAAAGGTTGTGCCGCTAAATGAAAAACTATTTCAGGATCGATTTTTCGAATATTTTTTTTTAATAAGTTATAATTATTAATATCACAATAAATATTTCTATTAATGAATTTTTTTAAATTAATGTAATGAAAAAAACTTTGTTTTTTTTCTTTTAATGATATTCCGTAAACTTTTGCCTCTTTATGTTTTAACCAAAATGAAAGCCAAGCACCTTTGAAACCAGTATGACCTGTTACTAACACTTTTTTATTTTTCCAAAAATACTTGTTCATTCTAATAATTTTTTATCTCATTATAATATTTTTTAAATTCATCCAATTTAAATAAATAGCTTCCATTTGAACTATAGTTTACTTGTCTTACTAAATGGTAAAAATATTTTATCTTAAAAATATTACATAAAGCATAGTTTGAATTTTGTGTGGGATTAAAAGAGCGTATCTCTAGTATTTTGCTTTTTGGTTTCATCCAAATCAAATTAGTTAAACCAGCACCGTGAGAGGAAATAACAAATTTTGCATTTTCAAAGTATCTAATTTGATCAATAAAACTTAATTTCTCTGCATCAATTATCTTGAAATTTTCTTTTCTAAGGAATTTAATTAATTTTTTTTCCTGAAGTATTTTTCGATAATTTCCATAACGTCTACTAATATAAATATTTTTGTAGTATCTTTTTTTATTAATATTTTTTGTAAATAATTTTTTTATTCCCCTTATGTACTCGGGTCTTGGACATCCACTGTTATGTAGTTCAGATAGATAATAACAATTATTTAAATTAATATTTTTTTTAATTATAATTATATTTTTAGTTATCATTTTAATACTGTCTCTTTGAAAAGAGGTTTTAAAGTTAGGTATAATAATGGGTATATTTTTAAGAATATTTTTTTTATTAATCATATATATTTTTGGTAATACATCAGTGACCCAATGATAGTAATTAGCTGAATGTCTATCTGCAATAAAAATTGCATCTTTTATAGTAATACAATTATTTTTTTTTTTTAAATTCTGGAAACTATATAAAGTCAGTAATATTATTTTCTTAATAAATTTTAATCCACTCAATGAATTAAATTTAAGGTAATCAAATACTATCTCTCTATTATTAAAAAATGGTATTCCATTGTTTAAAATAAATATATTTTTAATTTTAAATAAATAAACAGGTTTAAATAAACGTCTCAACTCATCTATAAAAATTTTCTTATCTTTAGTGTTATTTAAAATAGGAAATTCAAGTTGGTATTTTGAATTGGGTAAAATTTTTTTTTTGAACACCTTTTTCATCTTATCATTTAATTATATTAATAATTAAGTAAATGTATCTAGAATTTAAACTTTTTTTTGTTTTTAATATTTGTAAATTTAAGAATTAACAATAAATAAATAAATATTCCTAATAAAATTGAAAAACCCATACTAGATTTAAAGTAATAATAGGCAATAATTGGAGTAGCTATATTCAATTGTATAATTAAAAATGTTACAAAATGATTAAATCTTTTAGAAATTAAATGGTGGATATGATTCCTATCTCCTTTAAATGGATTTTTACCTTTAATTATTCTCATCAAAAATAATCTAAACATATCCATTCCAGGAATCATCATTAATAAAAATACTTCATCAGATTTGATGTAGTTATAATTATGAAACTTAATAGTAAAATATGAGATAAAAAAACCAAAAAAAAGTGATCCGTTATTTCCTAAAAAAATTTTAGTTCTATGATTAAATATTAAAAATATTAAAAAACCAAAGAAATAATAGATAAAGTAAGTTTGGTTAAATAAAAAAGTAAAAATTAAAAAAATTAAAGCTACATAGGCTCCCACCTGAAGATTCAACCCATCAAATAGATTTAAAGCATTGATAAATAATAAAATACAGAGACAGGTAAATAAATTATCAAAATTATTTAAGTAAATTATTTTTTTAAAACTATCAAATCTTAAAACCTTTATTGATAAATCATTGTCTATTAGCAGGCATATATAAATTATTAAGATTAGATAAATAAATTTACTCTTATAAAGTAGCGTGTATTTATCATCATATAGTCCTAAAAAAAATGTAGAAAAGATCCCAAAAAAAAAAACAAACTTGGTTTTAGATCCTTCAATAAAAAATAAATCACTTTCATAATAAAAAATTTCATAAGAAAAAATAATTAATGTTAATGAAGCAAAGATAATTCCACCACCAGAAAGGGTATTTTTTTTATGAATCTTTAATTTATTATCTGGTTTGTCAAAAAGATTTATTTTCTTAGAGAAAAACTCTAATTTATAAAAGAATAAAATAGGGATTAGTGAGCAAATAATAAAGATAAGTAGACTAAAATCATTCATCATTCTGATTTGTATATCTTTATATAATACAAGAATAATCCGAGTGGTAAATAATTTATAATTGACAGATAGTTATTAAAAAATTGTCCTGATGGAACTAAAAAAAAGAACGTTTGAAAGAAAGATATATAAATTAATATAATGGAAAATTTGTGGTTTTTACTTATTTTTTTATTTTTAAACATAAATTTATGAAAATTTATTAATAAATAAAATATAGCTGTTAAATAAAAACCGAGTCCAATAAGACCAAGTTCAGCTAAGATCTGTAGCAATGTATTATGAGGGTGTGTTGTACAACTATGCTTATTATAATATCTATCATCCTTACAATAAAATCTGTACATTTTCGGACCAACACCAAAAACAATATTGTCCTTAAACATTTTAAAAGCAGCCAGATAATGCCCTTCATGTGATGAGGAAAAAATTACAATTCTTTTTTTTTTAATTGTGCTCTCGTCTGCTGTCCTACTACAATCAAAATCAAAAAATTTAATATTCATTGTACACAACGTATGCTGAACCATTCTATTTTTTGCAGTTTTGTCTTGACTAGCTATTCCAAAAGAAATTATTGATAGAAATAATAATAGTAAAA
>Ga0075445_10001344_pt1 | contig 12623 bp, 10 predicted proteins | sample CoawatmetaG02DNA_FD_72350 | JGI IMG/M metagenome (GOLD analysis project Ga0075445, IMG submission 72350) | Marine microbial communities from the West Antarctic Peninsula - Coastal water metaG029-DNA | ecosystem: Environmental > Aquatic > Marine > Coastal | place: Atlantic Ocean: West Antarctic...
TAAGGACGCTACTGAAAAACGTGTGGCACGGACGGTTGCATGCTATGGTTCAGGAATGAACGGATATGCATTGCGCGATCACTCACATCGGCAGACATTCAGTGAGGCAGACCGACTAGCCTCGATATTTTTAGGCGCGGTAACGCGTATTGGTGAGGCTACCTTTACACAATAGCCCTTTTATTTTTCCTATACTTCGACTGACACACGCTGTTATATGCGTTGACGCGTTCTTTGGGGTATGTGAGAGGATGGTTCTGAATAAACTACTTGAAGCCTACAAAGACCTGCGCATGGCAAAAATGAATCTGACGCATAAACAAAAAGGCACGGCACTGGGCATGCTGATTGGTTTTGCGTCAGCGCTTGCGGTGATCATTCTAGGCGTCCGTTTTAATCCGTTTGATTTTAATACGTCGGTAGAGATTATTGAAAGACTCAGGGTTGCGACCGCGTCAATGGTCTTGGTGTGTGTGTTCCTGATGTTCTCGATAGGACGACTTGCGCGACATCGCTTTTTTACGCCTGATGATATTGATGGGGCTGGCCTCACTGAAGGCTCAGTCAAGGCGAAGTTATTACAGGCGCTGCTACAAAATACCCTTGAGCAGACCATGCTCGCTATCGTCGCCTACTATAGTTGGGCGCTGCTTATGCCAGGGGCATGGCTTTCAGTTATCCCACTCGCTGCGCTCAGTTTTGCCATTGGTCGGATTCTGTTTTTCTTGGGCTATAGCAGCGGGGCGTCATCACGTGCTACCGGTTTTGCCCTGACGTTCTATCCCTCGGCACTGATGCTCCTATACGTCATATATCGAGTTGCAACAACACTCTAACGGGTGCCGCCAAGTTAAATCTCTGATATGGGTATAATCAGCGGAGAAAGACTTATAAGCGCCACCGATTCCTGCCAGATATCATTTCGTATGCCGTCTGGCTTTACTATCGATTCAATCTGAGTCACCGCGATATTGAGGATCTCTTGGCTGAGCGCGGTGCCATTGTATCTCTAGAGGACATCCGGCTATGGTGCATCAAATTCGGTGCGATATACACTAGGAGATTGAAGCCGAAACATCGCGGCTATGGCGACACCTTCTACATTGATGAAGCCCTTGTGAAGATCAACGGCAAACAGCATTACCTGTGGCGAGCTGAGGATCAGGCTGGTGAAGTGGCTGATGTCTATCTTCAGGAAAAACGTGATGGTGCTGCCGCTAAACGCTTCTTCAAAAGGTTATTGCAATCTCATGGCGGCGAGCCCAGAAAGATAGTGATGGACAAGCTGCGAAGTTATGGAGTTGCAGATCGGGAACTGATTCCGAACGCCGTTCATGACACTGTTCAGTATGCCAACAATCGGGCTGAGCAATCACATGGGAACACAAGGGTGCGAGAGCGGGGGATGCGAAAGTTCAAGTCTGTGATTTAGGCTCAGCGGTTTCTGGTTGCACATGCAGCTGTCAGTAATTTATCCAATCTGGGAAGGCATCTATCAGACGCGTTTGCAGAATGGAGTAGGGCGGCTGTGCGAGGCTGAGGACAGGGTTTTATCGGTCTGAAGCATTTAACTTGTCGATACCCTACCGTTCACTATCACTCAATATTTTTTCGGAGCTCGCCAGGTGTAGTGTTAAAATGCTGTTTCATCGCTTTTCCGAATGCCGCCTCGGAGGCGTAGCCAGCGCTTTCAGCAATACTAATCATCGAATCATTGGTGTTTTGCAGCTGGGTCTTTGCTTTCATCAAGCGCGTATTGGTTAAGTAGGACTTAGGGGTGTCCCCGACCATATCGACAAACTTCTGCGTGAAAGCGGTGCGTCCCATCGCAGAGGCCTCGGACAGAGCCTCAACCGTCCATTTTTGATCTGTCTCCGTGTGGATCAGGTTCAGCGCCACACCTATGTGAGGGTCGGAGAGTGCAGCCATGTAGCCGTTGGAATGTTTCATCTTGCGCATGTGCACTCTGAGCATCTGAACAAACAAGAGCTCAGTGATGTGATCAACCATGAGTGGCTTTCCGGGGTATGACCCGAATGATTCCTCTATCAAGAGGTTCGCCAGGACCTCCTGCCTGTGCAGATCATCACTTGACCTGGCGCTGGCCTTTATAAAGCAGGGAAGGTTTTTGAGGAATGGATGTTCAACCGATGAGTCATAGGATACCGTAACACTCAACAATATTGTTTCCTGTGAGCCCTTCGGAGAATCGCTGTCAGGTGATGGCACCGTTCGGGAATTGTTCCTCCAGGAGTCGCCATCGGCAGAGAAAGCTGTCACCTCGCCGGATTTCAGCAGGAACAGATCTTTATCGCCAGTCACGTTTACGACATTCTCTGCGGGTAGATCCTGGCTGCAGGGGCTATCACTGATCCAGTGAATTCCTCCGGTGGGGAAGCCTACGCCATCTCCCGCCTGCAATAGTATTACCTCATCGCTATTACCTTCTCGCAGATAGCACTGACCTTGCATTACGATATGAAAGATACCCTGGGGGCGATACATAAACTGGAGATTCCAGGGCGCGCCTCCGCTTATGCAAATGTACGCTTTTGCAGATAGCTGGATCGTTTTCAATATGTGCGAGAGGGCGTCCATCCTTGATATTGTATATTACAGCTTATCTGCATGCCTATGAGCATGACCAAAATGTGAGAAAAAGGACGAGAAATACGGTAAAACCCACATTTCCATAAGACTTAGTTAGCGTGAAACTGGACGCCAGAGATAGCAGATAACCGATTGGCCCCTTAGCCCAGCTGCTTTGACAAGCATCTTACACAAGTGAAAAATGATTGGAGGTTTTAAGTGGCGAATATAAAGCTTTACGGTTACGCAACCAGTCCTTATGTCCGGAAAACCGGGTGTTTTCTTTACTACAAGGGGATTGATTTCACCCACGTTCCGGTTAACCCAACCAAACCTAAAGCCACCATCGGACACACCAATGGCACAAAGGTGCCGGTACTGGAAGTGGACGGCGAGTGGCGACGCGAGTCTTCTGATCATGCCCGTTGGCTGGATGAACTCTTTCCCGACAAACCGCTCTATCCCTTGGTGCACCAAGCAAAAATTGATGAAATTGATCGCTGGATAAGCGACACATACCTGCCTGGTTATTTTAGGCGATCGATCGATGGTGGCTTTAACACTCAGTTTTTATTTAGAGCATGGCGCCTAGCAGCGCTGGTGAGCGCAGATACGCCGCTACCCTTACCAGTTCGCCTTATGTGGCCCTTGGGACTTCGGGTGGCGCCCTTCATAAGGCACATGGCCAAAAATATGGATCTCACCGAGAGCTATGAGGACATGCAAGTTCGCATTTTTTCAGAACTCGTTGGACACATTGGTGATGGCCCCTATATGGGCGGGCTGGATCAGCCGACCATGCTTGATTTTGCTGTCTTTCCACAACTCGTGTTTGGCTACATGTTTGGGTTGGAGGAGAATTTAAGCGCGGCGGTGGACCCGGTAATAAAGGGCTGGTTGAAGCGCGTGTCTGAGCATTTGCCGAAAAATCCAACGCTGGCAGCTGACGAAATGCAGATCCATTCGCTCACCGAGGCGCTGGCCTAACAGTCACTTGCGGAAAATAGACGAAGCACGAGGTGAAGCGTTATCAAATTGTTAGAAATTTTGGTGCATTGCATGACTAAGCATAAATATGTCTATATTTTTATTTTATTTTTCACTGCCTGTGGAGGCGGAGGTGGGGACGATAGTTCAGGCTTCCGACGAAATGCAGCACCCGAGTTAATTGGTCTAACTGATTATGCTATTGATGAAAACACCTCGACTGTTACACCCATCAAAGCAACTGATACTGACGGGGATACCATTACCTATTCTATAAGTGGGGTTGACTCACCTCTTTTATCAATTAACCCTTCTTCTGGTCTATTGACGTTTCAATCACCGCCAGATTATGAGAACCCACAAGACGATAATCAAGACAACACATACAGCATCACAGTTAATGCTTCAGATGGACAATTATCTGCTTCGCTTGGAATCACAATATCTGTCAATGAACCTGCGTTCAACGGCCCCACGCTGGACGAACCCTTCCACATGCCGACCATGACCGACACCAGCACCCTCGACGTTGTGGTCGTGGAGGACTGGCACGTCGACACCATCAACGGCACTACCCGCCAGAAGCTCATCGACATCCACGTCGATGACTGGTGGGTGGGCGTCGAGATCCGGGTGCCCGTAAGACTCATCGCTCCTCTGGAGGGTTCCGTAGACGGATTCGTCATCAGCGGCTCGCTGTCCGGAAGCGGCGAGGGTGACAAGCGGCTGTTCGCCGGCGAGCAAGTGGCTATCGACGGCGGCGTCGGGGTGGTCATGGCTAAGATCAAAACAATCGCCCAGTACCCAGGGCTGCCCTCCCAGGCTATCCTCCGAAATCGCTTCCTCGACGACCTCGACTGGCGCTTCACCGAATACTACCTGTGGAGCGCTATCATGATGCGGTCGATCACCGCGGCCTTTGACGACGACGTGTTCCGGCCGGGCCGGGTGATTGCTTATGGCGGCTCCAAGAACGGCATCACTCCACTGATCTCGTCTATTCACGACGAGCGCATTACCGCTGTGAGGAGCACAAGAGCATTCACGGCCTTATCGCCTATTCGAGCCAACGACCCGGCCGCCGTTGCGGAGGTTGCCGCTGCCAATATCGGCTTCGATGCCGCCCGAGCCGCGGGCCTGCCAGCGGGCGATCAGCCGTGGAACTACTACAACAAGGGATACCGATCCACCGCAGCCTTGTTGGACCTGGCCCGACCCTTCGGCTGGTCCGAAGCCGACATCCAGGCCAGCTTTGACCGCGTCGCCGATGACCTTTACGTGAGCGAGAACTGGGATGAACTGGCAGCCCGCGGTGTCGAGTACTTCAGCCTCCCCGGCTCGCACGACTGGGTGGCATACGACGTGCCCGGCACCAGCACGATCCTGCCCGACCTGCGCACCTACATCCTGCCCAATGGCGGCCACGACAGGCCCGGCCATCCCGAGGCGCCTGGCGACAGCGTCAACGCCGCCTTCTTCGCCGAACAGCTTTTCGGTGCCGATCGCGGGCTCGAGACACCCGACATCGCCACCACGGTCAATGGCGCCACCCTCGACGTGACATTGACCTTCCCTGACGGTGGCGTGCCCGAAGACAGCCGGATCTTTTGGATGTACGACCGCGGACCCGAAGGGTCGTCCTGGTACCTCTACGACCTTTTCCCGGACGACAACTGGACCACCATGACCGGCGCCGGCAACACCTGGGCCGCTTCCATCCCTCTCGAGCCCAGTCGTACATCGATCGACCTCGTCACCACCCACACGGTCACCGTCGGCGGCAACACCATACCTATCAGTGCGCCCTACACCCGGGTGGCGCTCGATTAGATCAACGCCGCGACGCTACTACACAATAGGTTTGGCACCGGTGCCTGTGACCATGGCTTTATTTCGAGAAAAAAGACCAGAAATACGGTAAAAGCAACATTTCTATAAGGCGTAATCGACGTGAAACTCTACGGCTGATTATGATGGAGAAGGTAATGAAGAAGGTAATGATCGGTCTGCTTGGCCTGGTGGTGGTAGGCGGATATCTTTTTTCACAGTATTGGTATTACCTGCCGGGGATTATCTCTGAATTTGTGAGCCCGATTGGAGAAAATCAGCCCGTTACCTGGGAGCAAGGACCCAGCGCGTCGCCGTCAAAGGATAATGACGTTGATAGGCTTCCCAACATCGTATTGATTGTTGTTGATGATCTTGGCGTCAACGATATTGCCTACTATGGCGGTGGTATAGGCGGTGGCAGCCTACCAACACCGCAGATCGATTCGATTGCAGCGCAAGGTATTCATTTCCCCAACGGTTACACCGGTAACGCTAGCTGCGCGCCTTCTCGCGCTGCGTTGCTCACAGGTCGTTATCCCACACGGGTTGGGTTTGAATTTACGCCGGCATCACCGCAATTTATGAAAATGGCTAGTGGTGCCAGCTTTAAAGAGGAAAATGTCGAGAACTACCCAGATCCAAGGTCACTAGGTTTGCCCGGTAGTGAGCTTACACTGCCCGAAGCGCTCAAGGAAAAAGGCTACCATTCGCTTGCAATAGGGAAATGGCATATTGGTGGAAAAGAAGGCATGTTGCCCAATGATCAGGGATTTGATGAATTTCTGGGTTTTCTGGGGGGTGGCGGGATGTTCATGGAGGAAGACGATCCTGAGGTTGTTAATTCAAAGCAAGATTTCGATCCAATCGACAGGTTCCTTTGGCCCAACCTAAAGTACGCTGTGAGGTTCAACAAGGGTGATAGATTTAAACCCGACTCCCATATGACGGATTACTTTAGTCGCGAAGCCATCAAGGCGATCGAGGCTAATCGTAATAGGCCGTTTTTTATGTATCTGGCCTATAACGCACCCCATACGCCGTTACAGTCGGAAAAGCGGGACTATGATGCTTTAAGTCATATAGAGAACCATACCGAGCGAACCTATGCAGGCATGATTCGTGGTCTGGACCGAGGCATTGGTCAGGTGCTGGCCTCACTGGAGAAAAACGGCCTCGCGGATAATACCATAGTGATTTTTACATCCGACAACGGCGGTGCTGCTTACGTCGGCCTACCCGACCTGAACAAGCCCTATCGCGGTTGGAAGATGACGTTTTTTGAAGGCGGGATTCGCACACCGTATTTTATTCGCTGGCCAGAAAAAATTGCAGCAGGTAGCCAGTATGATTCGCCAGTCGCTCATATCGATATCTTTTCCACGGTGCTTGCCGCCGCGGGAATTGAGCCACCTGAGGATCGTATCATCGATGGTAAGGACATTCTTAAGGTGGCGCTGGACCCGAAACAGCCGTCTTTAGACCGGCCACTTTTCTGGAGGACTGGCGGATATAAAGTCGTGCAACAAGACGGCTGGAAGCTACAACTATTGGAGCACAACGGTAAAACCTGGCTTTTCAATCTCAATGAAGACCCAACTGAGCAGCACAATCTTTCTACATCACACCCAGAGAAATTCAATCAGCTTCGTAAAGTGCTTTATTCACTCGACAGCCAAATGGTGGAACCCTTGTGGCCTTCACTCGCTGATGGGTCAGTGGCGGTTGATTACACGCTTGATAAAGTACCCGACACGGATCATGAAACAATTATCTGGGAGAATTAAATAGTCAAGCGGTAGGGCTTCCTTTCGAGAAAAGGGACCAGAAATGCGGTAAAAACATCATTTTCCTACGACTTGATTCGCGTAAAACTAAGCGCAGTAAGAGATAGGAGATAACCGATTGACGCCTTAGCCCTGCAGCGTTGATAAGTATCTCACTCAAGTGACAAATGAATAGAGGTGTGAAGTGGCGAATATTAAACTGTACGGTTACTCAACAAGTCCCTATGTACGCAAGGTGGGCTGTTGTCTTTACTATAAAAAGCTGCCCTTTGAGTTTGTTCCGGTTAACCCTGTAGATCCTAGAGAAATAGCCTTCACCGGGCAGCCCCAGGTTCCCGTTCTGCAGATCGACGATGAGTGGCGAACCGACTCTACCCCGTTGGCGATATGGTTAGACGAATTATTTCCTGAAAAGCCCTTGTTGGGTAGCATTCAGCAGGAAAGGGAAAGTATTTTGGCGCTGGATTCATGGGTAACAGATAGTCTTATTTTGGCTGGCTTCCGATCCGCTTATGAAGGCGAGATGAGCGCGAAGTTTCGACATCGTGCATGGCGACTCGCCGCAATTGTCAGCAGCCAGACGCCCTTGCCCGATGAAATTCGCAACGCCTGGCCTGATGTATTGAAAACGGCGCCTTTTATTAAACATATGATGTGCAATGTAGACCACACAGAGTCCTTATCTGACATGCAAGCGCGTGTGCCTCTGCAGTTGATTGAGAATTTGCAGGGAGGGCCATTTTTCGGAGGCCTCAAAGAACCATCACTGGTAGATTTCGCCATATTCCCGCAGGTGGTATTTAACTATATGGTGGGTATGGATCAGCATTTGGGGCTTACGCTCGAACCGTCATTAAACAACTGGCTCAATAACATCAAACCGTTCTTGCCTGAAAATCCATTACTTGTGCCTGACCTCATGATCATAAATCCGCTAGTGCAGGACTCTGAAGAGCACGCTGCCCTCAGTGCAAAAAGAAACTAAAAGGAGTAGCGCATGACTAGAATAAAGACGCTTGTATCCGCCCTTGCTTTCGTTAGCTATGGCGCGGGGGTTCTCGCTCAGACACCCATGCTGGAAGAGGTTGTTGTAACCGCGACCAAGCGGGCCGAGAGTCTGCAGGATATTCCCATCACGGTAACGGCTATCTCTGCGGCTACCATTCAAGAAGCCGGTATCCAAGATATCAGTGATGTCGCGGCACTAGTGCCAGCGTTGACCGTCAGCTCAAACCTAAGCCCGTTTGCGACTGCCCTGCGAATTCGCGGTTTTGGCACAGCGCAAAATGACCCTGCGTTGGAGCCCTCGGTCGCCTTCATCCTAGATGGGGTTTATATGGGCAGTTCCGGCCTCGGTATGTCGGAGCTTACTGACATTGAGCGGATTGAAGTATTGCAGGGGCCGCAGGGCACGCTATACGGCAAGAACAGTAACGCAGGGGTGATCAGCGTCATCACGAAAAGTCCTAACCTCAAGGAAACGGAAGGATATGTTGAAGCCAGCCTCGGGGATTACTCTCTGCAACGTTACGTGGGTGCCGTTACCGGACCTATTAGTGACTCACTGGCCTACAGCATTGCGGGTAACTGGTATGAAACCGATGGCTGGATGGAGAGTAATACCGGTGCTGACCTCAACGCAGCACAGGACTGGAATGCACGAGGCAAGCTGCTGTGGCTGCCAATCGAAACGCTCAGCCTGCAACTAACCGTTGCTCACGTCGATCGTGACGACAGCTGTTGCGCAGCTGATGCTACCCAAACCGCCGCCGTCACTGACCAACTTATAACCCAAGGTCTGCCGGTTCCGAAAAACGATGCCTTTAACTACAAAAACAATGTGAACGTGGACTCTAATTTTGAAATGGAATCAGATGCCGTTAATGTGAAGTTGGATTATGAACTCGATACGGCAGTCCTGACCTCTCTCACCGCCTGGAATGACTACGACTACAAAACCTCTACAGACGCCGAGCGATCCGAGCTTGACGTTCTGGGTATTATTGATGACAAATATAGTGGTGAACAGTATTCTCAGGAATTCCGCCTGACCAGTGACTTAGACGGCGCTTGGCAGTATATGGCGGGCGCGTTTTATGCCTATGAGGAACGCACGCGGGGGGGCAAGGACGAGGCACCTATTGTTATTGGGGATGACATAATCGCGGTGGGAGGTGCGGCAACAGGGCTGGGTCCGATATTCGGTAGTCTCGTGCAGCCGGGCGATACCGTCTTTTTCAACAACACATGGAAGACCGAAACCTACGCCCTGTTCGGTCAGTCCACCTACAAAATAACCGAGGATTGGGCGGCAACCCTAGGTTTACGGTATACCACAGAGACCAAGGATGCCGACCTGTACACACAGCCATTTTCCACAGCGGCACTCTTCGGTACCGGCAGCTCTTTGGTAGAAATAGCGTTCGCCCCCGTTGATGGGAGCTTTGACCGCGATGCCGATGGGTTTACCGGCTTGGCCAACCTCACTTGGTCTGTGAATGCAGACACGATGATCTTCACATCCATATCCACGGGCAGTAAATCAGGCGGGTTTAACGGTGTAGCCGGCGAGGGCGCACCTCGGGAATTCAAGGACGAGGACACGACCAACTATGAGTTAGGTATCAAATCACAACTGTTAGACAGTCGTTTACAACTGAATGTCAGTGCGTTTTACACAGAGTTTAGTGATTTACAGTTTCTAGCCCAACAGCCCACTGGAGTCGGTTCATTTGTCAGCAACGCCGCTGAAGGCACCAGCACTGGTGTGGATCTGAATTTTTCCGCCGCTCCCTGGCAGTTCCTGATGCTGTCAGGTGGCTTGCAGTATCTGGATGCCGAGTACACTGACGGCGATCTGGCCGAGCTGAACTTGGATGTACCCTATGCGCCCACCTGGAGCGGCAACTTGTCCGCGACCTTTTTGCTACCCCTTGCTGATGGCGTGACCTACCTGCGCAGTGACTACAGCTTTATGGGAGACCACTTCACTAACCCAACCTATCAGCCTGACAGTGTCGAGCAGGATAAGAAGTTGCTGAACGTCCGTTTGGGATGGCGCAATGATCACTGGGATGCCGCACTGTGGGTGAGAAATGCGACCGATGAAGCCTACGCCCTTTTGGCTACAGCACCGATAGCGTACTCGGGTACCGAGGCATTCTTTCTGGAGGCGCCACGTACCTATGGAGTGACTGTTCGTTATAGCTTCTTCTAAGACTTTCAGGAAACTCAGGGGGCAGGAATAGCAACCTATGATGCGGATCAATTGCCCGACGGACTGGGGTTGAGGAATAAAGCCAACCGCAGTCGCTACCTTGTTACTTCATTCAGTATCAACCACTTCGATTAAGGAGATTTCCATGAGTGCCGAATTTAGAAATCTAAAGAAGTACAAAGCCATTAATGGCAAGACAATGGCCTATATCGAAGAGGGTGAAGGAGATCCCATTGTCTTTCTGCATGGTAACCCGACGTCGTCCTATTTGTGGCGCAAGGTGATGCCGGCATTAAAAGGCAAAGGCAGATTGATTGCACCAGACCTGATTGGCATGGGCGACTCCCAGAAGCTGGATAACAGCGGCCCAGACAGCTATCGCTTTGTAGAGCACAAGGCGTACCTGTTCGCATTACTCGACGAGTTGGGCGTGAAAGAAAATGTCACATTGATCATTCACGATTGGGGGTCTGCGCTCGGCTTTCATTGGGCCGAGCAGAATCCAGAAAAAGTGAAAGCTATTGCCTTTATGGAAGCGGTCGTTGCCCCGGCGCGGAACTACGACGACCTTCCCGAAGAGTTCGGACAATTTTTACAGGGTGTTAAGTCAGAGGCGGGCGAGCAAATGATTCTTGAGCAGAACATGTTTATTGAAGGCATTCTCCCTATGTCCATTATGCGTAAGCTAGAAGACGAGGAAATGGCCGAGTATCGACGCCCATTTTTGAACGCTGGAGAAGATCGACGACCAACATTGACCTGGCCGCGGCAAATCGTGGTTGGCACAGAGCCTGAAGATGTCGCCAGAGTCATTGCCGACTATGGTCAATACCTCGCCAGCTCCCCAACACCCAAGCTTTTTGTCAACGCAGATCCGGGTGCCATGCTACGAGGAGCAGCTCGTAAACTGGTCAGAAGCTGGCCTAATGTATCTGAAGTGACGGTGAAAGGCTCTCACTTCATCCAAGAAGACTCTGGCGAGGAAATTGGCCAGGCCATCGCAAACTGGCTGGTCTGTTAAGCCGCCTATTCACAAACGTAAGGAATGACTATGAAAACTCGAATTACTGAACTGTTTGGCATCGAACATCCGATTATCCAGGGGGGGATGCACTATGTTGGCTACGCTGAATTGGCGGCCGCGGTATCGAACGCTGGCGGATTGGGCATTATCACCGGGCTGACACAGGGCACCCCTGAAAAGCTGGCCGCTGAGATTGCGCGCTGCAAGGACATGACCGACAAGCCCTTTGGGGTCAACCTGACTTTCCTGCCGATCCTGAAAGCGCCGGACTACGCTGGGATGGTTCGCGTCATTATCGAAGGCGGAGTCAAGATTGTGGAAACGGCAGGAAACAACCCTGTTGAATACCTCCCCGCTTTGAAAGAGGCCGGGGTAAAAATCATCCATAAATGCACCGCCGTGCGCCATGCGCTCAAGGCCCAGGCCATTGGTTGCGATGCGGCCTCTGTAGATGGTTTTGAGTGCGGCGGTCATCCCGGTGAAGACGATATTCCCAATATGATTCTTCTACCGCGCGCAGCAGACGAATTGGATATCCCCTTTGTCGCCTCGGGTGGTATGGCAGATGCCCGTTCCCTGGTTGCTTCTCTGGCCATGGGGGCCGAGGGTATGAATATGGGTACCCGGTTTATTGCCACGAAAGAGGCGCCGGTGCATGACAATGTGAAGCAGGCTATCTTGCAGGCTACGGAGCGCGACACGCGGCTGGTGATGCGCCCACTGCGCAATACTGAGCGGGTCTTGACCAACCCAGCGGTGGAACGATTGCTGCAAACGGAGCGTGAGCTGGGAGCCGATATCAAGTTCGAGGATGTTGCCGCTGAAGTGGCTGGGGTATACCCGCGTATTATGCAAGAGGGCGATGTTGATGCCGGGGCCTGGTCCTGCGGAATGGTTGCCGGTCTCATCAATGACATCCCCAGCTGCCAGGAGCTTATTGATCGCATTATGCGTGATGCCGATCACCTCATAGCGCAGCGTTTGGAAGGTTTGCGTGCAAGTAACGTCGCTGCGTGAAGTAGAGCATATCGATACGGTGTCATTAGCACGACACTAGATCCCGTCAGCTTAATGCTAATGAGAATCTGACGTTAATGATGGGGCCTCTCAAGTATAGGAAAAAAACGGGCTATCGTGAGCAGATCTCCTTGTGGATACGAGTCACAATGCCTGAAAAGATCGCGAACAACCG
>Ga0075445_10001368_pt1 | contig 12490 bp, 11 predicted proteins | sample CoawatmetaG02DNA_FD_72350 | JGI IMG/M metagenome (GOLD analysis project Ga0075445, IMG submission 72350) | Marine microbial communities from the West Antarctic Peninsula - Coastal water metaG029-DNA | ecosystem: Environmental > Aquatic > Marine > Coastal | place: Atlantic Ocean: West Antarctic...
CTTTAAACTCAACACCACCTGTTGAAATTCCACCCATTACAGTATCTGCAACGTAGTTCCATTGATTTGGTTCTTGAAAGTTATCTTTAAACATTGTTTCGGCAAAATTATTACTAGAGATAGTAACAAAAAAGATGAGAAATAGAGATAGTCTTAAAAAATTGTTATTTTTCATATGAAGCAGTTACGTTATAGACTTAATATACGACAAATTCCTATAAAAACTATTAAATTTCAGATACTTCAACAGAAAGTCTAGTATTTTACATTATTTAGTAATATAACTTCGCTCTATGAATTCATGGACTAAAGATAGCTGGAGATCATTTCCTGCCAAGCATTTACCAGAATATCCTGATGCTGATAAGCTTGTTAAGGTAGAATCTGATTTATCTAAGTACCCACCAATTGTATTTGCTGGTGAAGCTAGAGAACTTAAAAGAAATCTTGCAAAAGTTGCAGATCGTAAAGCATTCTTATTACAAGGTGGCGATTGTGCCGAAAGCTTTAAAGATTTTAATGCTGATTATATCAGAGACTCTTTCAAAGTATTATTACAGATGTCAGTAATCTTAACTGCTGCTGGTAACTTACCAGTTGTTAAAGTCGGGAGAATGGCAGGACAATTTGCTAAACCAAGAAGTGCACCTACTGAAGTAATTGATGGAGTAGAACTAGATAGTTATAAAGGTGACATTATTAATGGCATGAAGTTTACAGCAGAAGATCGTATTCCAGATCCAGAAAGAATGGTGAGAGCTTACACTCAAGCCGCTGCATCGTTAAATTTATTACGTGCATTTGCTAAAGGTGGATTTTCAGATTTAAATAAAGTGCATTCATGGAATATGGGTTTTGTTGAAGATAGCGCACAAGGTGAAAAATATAAAATTATTGCTGATAAAATTTCAGATACTTTAGGTTTTATGGAAGCTATTGGTATATCAGCAAAAACATCGCGTCGTTTACGCAACGTTGATTTCTATACAAGTCATGAGGCTTTGTTATTGCCATACGAAGAAGCGCTAACGCGAGTAGATAGTACTACAGGAGAAATTTATAATACTGCTGCACACATGGTTTGGATAGGCGATCGAACTCGCCAACCAGATGGAGCACATGTTGAATACTGTCGTGGTATTCAAAACCCAATTGGTATCAAGTGTGGACCATCGCTTTCAGCGGATGAACTAAAAAAATTATTAGATATTTTAAATCCTGAAAATGAAGCTGGAAGAATTACATTAATTTGTCGTTTTGGTGCTGAAGAAGTCAATACTGGACTTCCAAAACTTCTTAAGCCATTTCAAAATTTTGAACATAACTTAGTTTGGTCGTGTGATCCAATGCATGGCAATACAGTCAAAGCTTCATCAGGCTATAAAACAAGAGCCTTTGGAAATGTTTTAAAAGAAGTGAATTCTTTTTTTGATATTCATCATGATATGGGAATGTATCCTGGTGCAGTTCATCTAGAAATGACTGGTCAAAATGTGACTGAATGTGTTGGTGGAGCGCAGGCAATTAAAGATGATGATCTATCTGCAAGATACCATACACATTGCGACCCTAGATTGAATGCAAGTCAGGCAATTGAACTAGCATTTTTGATATCTGATAAGCTAAAAGAGTCAGAAACTCCAGATAATCAAAAAATTACAATTGCTTCCTAATTACAACTGCTTTAACAAGTTGTAGTATCAAAAAATGTCAGAGAACTTAAATATATTATTAGCTCAAACTAATCCAATTGTTGGCAATATTGAGCACAATAGAGATCTAGTTTTAGATATAGTTAGCAAGAACAAGAATGCAGACCTAATTATATTTACAGAGTTAGTACTCAGTGGTTATCCGCCAGAAGACCTAGTTTTAAAATCTGCTTTTCAAAACAAAGTATGTGATGCATTTCATGAAATTATGGACGCCTCAGTTGAAAGTGAATCTTATATAATAATTGGAAGGCCCTGGAAGGAAAATGAGCAACTGTATAATGCTGCAATTGTACTTCATAAAGGCAAAGTATTTCATCGACATTTAAAAAATACACTTCCCAATTATGGAGTATTTGATGAAAAGAGAATTTTTGCAGCAGGAGATGAGAGCAGTTTTTTTGAAATTAAAGGGAATAAGATTGCCTTGTTCATTTGTGAAGAAATCTGGGATTCTGAAACTTATAAAAAAGTAGAAGGGAAAGATTGTGATTTAGTGGTTACAATAAATGCCTCACCATTTGAATATCAAAAAATAATTCAGCGTGAAAATTTAGCAATAGAATTATCAAAAAAAATTGATGCACCAGTTGTGTATGTTAATCAGGTTGGCGGACAAGATGAAATTGTTTTTGATGGAAGTTCCTTTATTGCAGATGCGCACAAAGTACTTAGAAGATTACCGGCATGTGAAAGTGCTACAGATTTAGTTACTTTTGATAAGGATAAAAAAGAGTTTTCATTTAGTGAGAAAATTTTTGAAGAAAAAAGTGAACAAGAAGTTTTATATTCAAACTTAGTATTGGGACTAAAAGATTATATAGAAAAAAATAATTTTCCTGGTGTAGTTATTGGAATTTCAGGTGGAATTGATAGTGCGTTCAGTGCATGTGTTGCTGTAGATGCATTTGGTAGCGATAAAGTTAAAGGAATTATGATGCCATCAAAATATACTAGCAATGCCAGTGTGGAAGATGCCACTCTATTAGGAAAAAATCTGAGTATAGAAATGATATCACTTTCCATCGAAAAAGCTGCCTTGGCTTATGAATCGACTCTAAAAAATGTTTTTGAGGGAACACAACAAGATATAACTGAGGAAAATATTCAATCACGCATTAGAGGCATGCTTCTAATGGCATATTCAAATAAATTTGGTTATATGGTTATTACCAATGGTAATAAATCTGAAGTTTCTGTTGGATACTCAACACTTTACGGTGATATGTGTGGTGGTTTTTCAGTTATTAAGGATCTTTATAAGGTAGATGTTTACAAGCTAGCTGAATGGAGAAACGACAACTATCCAAGTATTTCATTACATAAAAAAAAGAATATTGTGCCTGTTAATATTATTACTAAGGCTCCAACCGCTGAACTTAAACCAAATCAAAAAGATGAAGATAGTTTGCCACCTTATGAAATCTTAGACAAAATCCTTTATGAGCTAGTAGAAAAAGAAAGTTCTGTGACTGATATAGTTAACTTAGGTTTTAACGAAGATACAGTTATCAAAGTTCAGGGTTTGCTCTATAATTCAGAATATAAACGGAGACAATCAGCCCCAGGTGTAAAGGTTTCAGAAAGAAATTTTGGGCTAGACCGAAGATATCCAATAACAAATCGTTTTCGCGATACAAAAAGGTAAAAGAATGACAGTAACAACAAGATTTGCTCCAAGTCCAACAGGCTTAATTCATTTAGGAAATATTCGAACAGCACTTATCAACTGGTTATTTGCAAGAGTAAATAATGGTAAATTCATTCTAAGAATTGATGACACTGATGCTGAGCGATCACGACAGGAATATGCAGATAAGATTAAATATGATCTTGACTGGTTAGGAATTAATTATGATGAAACTTTTGATCAATCTTCAAGATTTGATGTTTATGATAAAAGGTTTCAACAGCTTAAAGATAGCGGCAGAGTTTATGCGTGCTATGAAACAGCAGAAGAATTAGATCGAAAAAGAAAATTGCAAAGTGCTACTGGCGGTAAGCAAGTTTATGATAGATCGGCATTAAAATTAAGTGATCAACAAAAAAAAGATTTTGAAGCTGAAGGTAGAAAACCCCATTGGCGTTTTTTGATGAACTCCGAAAGAGTAGAGTGGGATGATTTATTGAAAGGTAAAATTAGTATTGATTTAACCAGTCTATCTGATCCAGTTTTAATACGAGCAGATGGAGTTCCATTATATACATTTACTTCAGCAGTAGATGATATTGATTATAAAGTCACAAATGTAATTCGTGGTGATGATCATACTTCTAATACAGCAGTTCAAATTGAACTAATTAATGCACTTGATAGCTGTAATATAACATTTGCACATCATGCACTTTTACAAGCTTCTTCTGGAGACAAACTATCAAAACGTGATGGTGTAATTTCAATTGAAAGCTTTAGAGAGCAAAACATGGAGCCGTTAGCTATTCTTAGTTTACTTGCGACTATTGGAACCTCTAATTCGATAGAACTAAAAGACGATATTCAACAAATTATAGATGAATTTAGAATTGAAACTATTTCTACCTCTCCTGGCCGAATTGAAACTGATCTTTTAAATGCGCTGAATAAAAAAATTGTCCAAGGCTTTAGTTTTAACGATGTAAAAGACCGACTAGCTAATGTTGATGACCGTATAGATGAACTATTTTGGGACTCTGTTAAAGGAAATTTAGCCACAGTGGAGGATGTAAAAAGTTGGGCAGATATTGTGTTCAATGAAGATAAAATCGAAGTTGAAGATAAAGAGTTTATACAACAAGCTTTAAGCGTAATCCCTTCAGATCCGTGGGATGAAAATACTTGGGAATTATGGACAAGTGAAATTAAGCAACTTACAGGTAGAAAAGGTAAGGAGCTATTTTTACCGTTAAGAGAAGCTTTTACTGGTATGAAGTACGGTCCTGAGATGAAGCAATTAATTCAATTATTAGGCAGAGAAAAGATACTCAATAGAGTCAATATCTAAATGGACTATCAATTTTACGATACATATTCTAATACAAAAAAGTCATTTATACCGTTAGACGCTTCGAATGTTCGCATGTATGTATGTGGGCCCACCGTCTATGATTATGCTCATGTTGGCAACGCACGACCAGTAATTGTTTTTGATATTGTTTATCGAATGTTAAATCTTAAGTATGGCGCTGATCATGTTACCTATGTGCGAAATATAACTGATGTAGACGATAAGATTATTGAAGCATCAAATTCCCTCAATGAAGATATTAGTATACTAACTGAGCGAACGATAAATTATTTTCATGATGATGCTAGATATGTAGGCGCTCTTCAGCCCAATGTTGAACCAAAAGCCACTGATCATATTCCAGAAATGATTAATATTATTGAAAAGTTAATAGAAAAAAATCATGCATATGAAGCAGATGGAAATGTTTTATTTGCAGTGAATACGTTTGATAAGTATGGAAACCTATCTGGAAAATCACTTAAAGATTTGATAGCTGGTTCAAGAGTGGAAGTAGCTAACTATAAAAAAAATCCTGCCGACTTTACATTATGGAAACCATCTAAAGCTAATGAACCCGGTTGGGATAGTCCATGGGGCAAAGGACGTCCAGGTTGGCACATTGAATGTTCAGCAATGAGTGAAAAATACCTCGGCCAAACATTTGATATTCATGGTGGTGGACAAGATTTAACATTTCCACATCATGAAAATGAAATTGCACAAAGTGAAAGTTGTAATGATAAAAAATTTGCAAATTTTTGGATGCATAATGGCTTTCTTTCCATTGAAGGGGAAAAAATGTCTAAGTCATTAGGCAACTTTATTACTATTAATGAACTAAAAGATACATACCAAGGTGAAGTTATACGATTTAATATGATGCTAACTCACTATCGTCAGCCATTAAATTGGACTGAAAAGAGTTTGCAGGATTCTAAAAAAACTCTCGATAAGTGGTATAAGATTATAGGAACGTATGACAAGCCATTAACTAGTAAAAGTGGTCTAATATCTGAAAAGATGTTAAATGCGCTTGCTGATGATGTTAATACACCTCAAGCTATAGCAGAGTTGCATCAACTTTATAAAGTAGCAAATGATGGGGATGCAGAGGCCCTGGAAATTTTTTATAATTCATGTCAGTTCTTAGGTATTTTGATTTCAGATTATAATTCTTGGAGTTCATGGCAATCAAAAACTATTGATATAGAAGAAAATCTTATTAATGAGCTTATTGAAAAGCGTAATAAAGCAAGAAGCACTAAAGATTTTGCAGAAGCTGATCGAATTAGAGATGAACTATTAAATTTGGGTGTTATACTTGAAGATAAAGACAATAAAACAACATGGAAACTGAAGTAGTGACTAAAGAAAGATTATATATTTTTGATACCACCTTAAGAGATGGAGCTCAGACTCATGGTGTAGACTTCAATGTTGATGAAAAGAAGATTATTGCAAATAAATTAGATCTTCTTGGAGTAGATTATATTGAAGGCGGTTGGCCAGGAGCTAACGCTACAGATACAACTTTTTTCAATGAAAAATTAAATTTTACTAACGCCTCTTTCACAGCCTTTGGTATGACCAAGAAAGTTGGTCGAAGTGCAGAAAATGATCCAGGTTTAGCATCATTAATAAATACTAACGCAACTTCTGTTTGCATTGTTGGAAAAAGTTGGGACTTTCATGTTGAGCTAGCCCTAGAAATCAAATTAGAAGAAAATCTAGAAAATATTCAGCAGTCAATTGAGTTCATTGTTAAAAACAACAAAGAGGCTCACTTTGATGCGGAACATTTTTTTGATGGTTATAAAGCTAATAAAGAATATGCCATTAAATGTTTAAAAGCAGCAGAAGAGGGAGGCGCACGCTGGATAATCTTATGTGATACCAACGGTGGAACCTTGCCACATGAAGTAGCAGAGATAGTTAGCGAAGTAGTCAAAATAATTCCTGGCAGTAAACTTGGAATTCATGCTCATAATGATACTGGTAATGCTGTTGCTAATTCTCTTACAGCAATTCATGCTGGTGTAAGACAAGTTCAAGGTACAATTAATGGTTTAGGCGAAAGATGTGGTAATGCTAATTTAGTTTCGATCATTCCAACATTACTATTGAAGCCATATTTCAAAGATAATTTCGATTTAACAATTTCTGTAGATAATTTAAAATTATTAACTGACTTATCACGCTTACAAGATGAAATTCTTAATCGATCTTCCAATAGAAATGCCCCATATGTTGGTGCATCAGCTTTTGCGCATAAAGGTGGTTTACATGCATCAGCTGTAAATAAGGATCCTAAAACTTATGAGCATATAGAGCCAAGTATTGTAGGAAATCAAAGACAAATTGTAATTTCTGAGCAGTCTGGAAAATCAAATATTATTTCTAAATTAAAGTCAGCTGGAATTAGTGTGAATGAAGATGATCAGTCGATACAAAAAATACTCGATCGTGTTAAAGAAAGAGAATTTACTGGTTACTCATATGATGGTGCAGACGCATCCTTTGAACTATTGGTTAAAAAAGTTTTAGGTCAATTTACAGAATTTTTTGCAACTAAAAGCTTCAAAATTAATATTGAAAATACTGGTGATGAAGGCAGCACACTATCTAAAGCTGAAGTTATATTTGTAGTTGGTGGTAAGGATGTAAGTGGCTCTGGAGAAGGTAATGGACCCGTTAATGCTTTAGATAAAGCTATTCGAATGAGCTTTCAGTCGAGTGGTTATTCAAATTATGTTAAAGATTTAAATCTAATTGATTATAAGGTTAGAATTTTGAACACTGGTACTGATGCAATAACAAGAGTATCGATTGAAAGTATAGATAAAGAAGGCAAGAGTTGGTTCACAGTTGGTGTATCTGACAATATAATAGAAGCATCATTTAAGGCTTTAATAGATAGTGTTGAATATAAGTTAATGAAAGATAAGGCGCAGCCAATTACTTAAATTTAATGTCGCATTTAAAACCAACCATCATTTTAGTTGATACCCAACTTGCCGAGAATATTGGCTTAGCTGCTAGAGCTATGTATAATTTTGGATTAGTAGATCTTTTCCTAGTACGTCCAAAAATTGAATGGCCATCAGAAAAAGCAGCCGCAGTTTCAGTTGATGCCTTACCAATTATTAATAACACTAAATGCTTTGATTCATTGAGAGAGGCATTGGTTGGAATTCAGTATTCATATGCATTTACAGCAAGAAGAAGAGAAATGGATAAAAGAGAAATATCTAATGAAGATGTAATCAAAAAAATAGTTTTAAATGAAAATCAAAATACGAATATCGCAATAGTATTTGGAGGCGAACAGTCAGGCTTGACTAACGATGACTTGTCTTTAGTGAGTGAGTGCGTATCTATTGAAACCGACAACTTATTTAGCTCACTAAATCTATCCCATGCGGTTACAGTGTTTTGCCATAGTCTATTTGCAGCTAAGGATTCTCCAGCAACTAAATCATCCGATACAACAGCAGCTCGAACTGTTGATCATAGTAAATTACATCATTTTTTTGATCATCTAGAGTGTGAGCTTGATATTCGTGGTTTTTTTGAGCCAGTTGAAAAAAAACCAAGTATGGTAATAAAACTGCGAAATATCTTCCATAGAGCTGAGCTAAGTGACAGAGAAATTGCTTCACTTCGTGGGGTTTTAACCTCTCTTACAAAATATAAGGAAAAACAAGAAGATTAGGTAGTTTCAAGTTTGACAAAGGGCCCGAAACTAGTATAAACCCTCTCTATTATTTACATATGACAAAAAGAATTACAGCAAAACATAAAATTGATAGACGCTTAAGTGTTAACCTATGGGGTCGTCCAAAAAGTCCGTTTAATTTAAGAAAATATAGACCAGGTCAACATGGACAAAAACATGCTGGTAAAATTTCAGACTATGGTACTCAGCTTCAAGCGAAACAAAAACTAAAAGGTTACTACGGTAATCTGAATGAGCGTCAGTTTAGTAACTGCTTTAAAGAAGCACTTCGCTTAAAAGGTAACTCTGGAGAAAACCTAATTGGTTTACTTGAGAGACGTTTAGATACAGTTGTATACAGATCTAAATTTGTACCCACAGTATTTTCAGCTAGACAATTTATTAATCATGGCCATGTAAAAGTTAATGGCAATAGAGTTAACATTGCGAGCTATATGGTTAATGAAGGTGATGTGATTGAAATTAGAGATAAATCTAAATCATTAGCAATCGTTATGGAAGCAATCAAAAGTGCGGAAAGAGATATTCCAGGTTATATTATTGTTGATGAGAAAAAACTAACCTCAACGTTTGTACGTACACCTGAATTTGCAGAAGTGCCATATGCTACGCAAATGGATCCAAATCTAGTAATTGAATATTACTCTCGATAAGAACTAATTAAACTTTGTGTGGAATTCCTTTGTCTTTGAAATAGGCACTGAGTTCACCTGATTCAAACATTTCTTTGACAATATCGCACCCACCCACAAACTCACCTTTAATATAAAGTTGTGGAATAGTTGGCCAATCACTAAATGTTTTAATCCCATCTCTAAGCTCTCCATCCTCTAGAACATCTACATCTTTAAAATCAACTTCAAGATAAGATAGCGCATTTACCACCGCTGAAGAGAAGCCACATTGAGGCATTTTTTTGGAGCCCTTCATGAAGAGTACTACAGGATTATCATCAATTGTTGTTTGAATATTTTGAGCAGTTTGATCGGTCATAATTTAGTCTTTCTTAATTGAAGTTTTTAAAGCTAATGCGTGAAGTATTCCACCCATTTTATCACCTAATGCATCATATACCATTTTGTGTTGCTGAATTCTAGTTTTGCCTTCAAAAGCAGAAGAAATGACATGTGCTGAAAAATGATTATTATCTCCAGCTAAATCAATAATTTCTATCTGCGCATCAGGCAATGAAGCCCTTATTAGCTTTTCTATTTCAACTTGTTCCATTGGCATATCAATATATTATACTTAATACTTACAAATGCCTATTTCAATATTACTATTGAATAAATTAATTTAATTAATTCACAAACTATAGGAATTATTTTATGTCAAAATTTATGTATTATAATATTGCTTTAACAGTTGTGTTTTATGCAATCTTTTTTTTATACAAAATAAATTTTTGGCTCTCATTAGTTGGTGGAATTGTAATAATGGTATTATTCATAAAAATCACAGTAAAAGTGATGAAAAAATGATTTTTGAATATTTCATAGTGATACTATTAGGATTGGCTTTTGGAAGTTTTTCTAATGTTTTAATTAATCGTTTACCTTTGGGTATGAGTATAATAACTCCCTCACAATGTCCTCACTGTAAAATAAATATTAAGTTTTATGATAATATACCTTTGTTGGGTTATCTTTTTTTAAAGGGTCAATCACGTTGTTGTCAAAAAAAAATTTCAGCTCAATATCCACTCATTGAAATTTTAATTACGTGCTTGGCTGTAATTAGTTTTAGTTATTACAATATATCTATTAGCTCAGTTACAATTTTCTTATTATTTTCCAGTTTGGTAATTTTATTCACAACAGATTATAAAGAATATATTATTCCAAATTCAATAACATATCCGCTTGCTATAATTGGATTATCTTTATCTATACTCGAACTTAATCCTTTAGGGATTCTTATGATAGATAGCCTTTTGGGTGGTGTCATAAGTGGATTATTATTTTTTACTGTTTCAAAAATTTATTTGTATTTGAGAAAAAGAGAAGGTCTTGGACTGGGCGATGTAAAAATGATTTCTATGATAGGATTCTGGTTAGGTATAGAATCGGTTATATATATAATTATTATATCTTCAATATTAGGAATTTTTGTAGGCCTAATTCTTGTCGCATTAAATAAAATTAATACTAAGGACTACTTACCGTATGGATGCTTCATAAGCATTGCCGCACTAATACTTATCTTTTTAAAATTAGAGTTTAATTTTAATGGTTTACTTTTTATTAATTAATTTACTTTAACTGACGCCATGATTTTATTCTTGGGTGATTGGAGCTATTAGATCCTCCAACAGGTGTTCCAACAATGATATTGTCAAAAACATTAAAGTCAGCATTACCATCTAACGTTGAATCACTACTAGAGGCTCCACTTAATCCAAGATACATTTTACCTTTATAAAAAGTTGCTGCTGTTGCAACTCCACTACCAAGGTCGACTGTTTCGCGCGATTTACATCCAGAAGCATAAGCAAAAGAATCCAGCTTTGCTTTGCCTGGAGCACATGGATTAGCAGCATTTGGCAAATACTTTGAAAAGTAAACTTGTCTATTAAAAATAGATGGCTTGGATGTTACTTTTTCATTAAGCCCTAAATTATAATACCAACCGGCTTGTTGTGTTCCGACAGTACAGTTTACACTTAAGCTGGTAGTATTTAAGCATGAATTTTCAGTTGCAGTAACAACAGTTGTCTCATAATTTGGAAAATTAGTATCTTTAATTCCATAAAGTTTATTATTAATATTAGTAGACTCAGTAGCTAGATTTTGCTGGTCACCGGTACCATAGTAAAGCCATAAATCATTAGTGCTAGCGTCAATAGAAGCACCTACTTCATGCATGACACGTCTTTCATTTGGGCCAGTAGCTTCTGCATCAAATAAAATTTGTGCATCATATAATGTTCCGCTATTTGTCAGATTGATTTTCCATAATTTACCCTCGTAGTCTGCAAAATATACTAAAGCACCATAATATTCAGCTATTGTTGTAGAATCTGCGGTTACTGGGATTAAGGTGGCAGGCACTGAGTTTTTAACAAGATTAGTTACAGGGCTTGTATTTGGATCATTGTTATCACTTAAAGTAATTACTTTAAGTACTTTTCCACCATCTTCCAAATCGATGACATAAACTGCTGAACCAAAATCTGAGGTTACATTATTATTAAAGCCAGCACCAAATACTGCTACCCATTTATCAGTCGAGCCAATTCTTATTCTTAAAATTTTTGGAGTAGAGAAAGTCTCCCCTAATAGTCTATAATCATACTCAGGAGGAATAATTTTACCAACTCCATAACCATATGTGTTTTTAGTACCTGATGCATCCCAATGGGTAACTTCATCATGTATATGGTCGTTTTCAAAAGTAAATAAATGTCTAGGATTTTCAGTATCAGTAACATCTAGCGCATAGTAGGAGTGACCACCTCTACCTAAGCCTCCTAAAAGAACTGTTCTCCAACTTCCGCCATAAAAAATATCTTTTACTACTGGACTACCATCAACACCAAAAATTGATGTAGTGGCATTTGGGCTCGAGGGTTTTATTATACTCCTTAATTTAGGTATCATAGAAGGTGGAATAAATGCCCATAATTCGTCTCCATCACTATCATCAAATGCATGGAGCATGCCTGCATTTGAACCGGCTACAATAATTCTTTTTCGATTAACATTACTAGATTTAAACGTACTGTAATTGTTTTGAAATCGATAATAGGCATCTGAATATATTCTTGATGAAAGAACTTTTCCAGGAGGTTTACCAATAATCGTGGGTTCAGAATGATAAATATCTGCAAGCTTCCATGCTAATTGAGTAGTAGCAGCATTACCATCATAATCATATGAATCCTTGCCACGTACAAATTCTAAAAGTTGATTTGGTGGACTACCTATAGGATGTAGTGTTGGAACAACATCCCCTCTGTATAAATCATATTTAATTGTACCTATGTCTGAGTTAACAAAATTATTTAAACTAGTAGGCGATGCAAAATTACTACCTACAGACCAAATTTTTCTATT
>Ga0075445_10001373_pt1 | contig 12457 bp, 7 predicted proteins | sample CoawatmetaG02DNA_FD_72350 | JGI IMG/M metagenome (GOLD analysis project Ga0075445, IMG submission 72350) | Marine microbial communities from the West Antarctic Peninsula - Coastal water metaG029-DNA | ecosystem: Environmental > Aquatic > Marine > Coastal | place: Atlantic Ocean: West Antarctic...
ACTGGGCTGCAGTTATCATAAGCAATGTAAGCGCTTACATGACAGTATTTATTAATACCGTTTATTTCCATATATCAAAACTCCTATTATTGGTTGTATTTTTTAAGGTAAGTAATTTGTAATTTGTAATGGTTTCACCCCTTCTCTTATCTAAAGGTCTACGTAAAGAGGAGAGCAATGAAAAAAAACGTAAACGGGTGAAAAGGAATGAAATCCAATGCATGATTCTATTTAAATCATTAATCTTTGGCTTCACTAAGTCTGAATTTTGTCTTGAATAAGATTTTTAAAAATTAATTAAAAAAACCAAATTCTTTATCAATTAAAACACCACGGTCTAATAAACGATTAAATTCTTCACATGAAGTTTCCGCTAACAAACAACAATTATGACAAGCTGCTAAATTAATTTTCTCTAACCCTTGTCCATCTCTTTTTCCTATTTCAGTGCAAACTGGATCAGCAGAACACCATTTTGCATTTTCAATGGCATTGTGGAAAACAGTTTCTATTATTCCTTGTTCTCCCATTCTTACAAGTCCACCCATTGTACCTTCAGAATCTCCATCTGCAGTATAAATTAATAAACCAGCCATAGATCCGTTAGGATTTGTTGAACAATAAATTCTTTCTCTTAATGATGCTGAATGATAGCCACTCTCATATATAAATTTTTCAATCAAAATATGTGATAAAGTGTGAAGCAAAATAAACCTCGGGGAAATATTTCTACTTTGCATTTTTCTTTTTTCAGTTAATGCATCTAAGTTATCTTGAATTTTTTTAATATGATTTACAACTTCAGGTCTTTCTTCCCATTTTTTTAATTTTTCTTCATTTAACTCAAAAAATATTCCTTCACCATAAACTTTAACTGCTGGCAACCAATCCTCATGTTTGTTTATTTTTTTTCTCAACATTTTTTGCATCTCTTTGATATCTTTATCTTTGTTGGCATCAGGGAAAAGTCGACTAAAACCATACAAAACCCTAGTCTCTCTTAATTTTTTAATAAGAGAAATTGAAGAAAAAAAATTTGCAAATTTTGGTTCATATTTATTGGTGTCTTTTTTTTCAATAATCAATTCATCACTGCTATCGTTACTAAGAAGCCTTTTATATTCAAGTCTCCTAAAAGGAGTTTCTTTGTCAAAATCTTCATCACCTTGAATTCTCATTGAATGAGATCCATCATCAGTTTTTAAGTCTGATAGAAGATGTAATGCCTTTAAAATATTCTCTTTTGAAAAATCCTTTAACTCATCACCATACCTTTCAACTAATGCACTTAAGATTTGCTCATTAGATTGATTAAAAGTTCTTCCATTAGAAATAAGCGTGTCAATCTCAGAGTTTTCAGTCATCATTTGAACAATTTCAGATAAAATATCATTTTCTACACTGGGTAGATAAATTGAAGAATACGATTTAGAATAATATAGATTACTAGCAGATCTAAGTGATGCTCTTACTGGATGATTGCAATCTTCATGTACATCGCTGCCCAACCAAGTTTTTGCTCCTCTGCACTTAAACCTAAAATTTGCTTCTAAATTATCAGTTAATTCCGTTGATTCATTATTTTTCGATGAACTAGTAATATTTTTTAAATTTCTTCTAACAGGTTTTTGACCTTTTTTAGAGCAAGACAAACACGTAACATAAATACTATCTAAACCACCAGATTTATGTTGGTCACTTTCATATTTAAGACTTCTTCCATCACATAGGGGTTTATGATTTCTATGAACCCATTCGTTCCATGGAAAATCTTCAATATGACCTGACTGACAAAACATTACAAAAGGAACTTGCACTAATGATCCATTGCAATCCTTATCCTTATATTTCTTTTTGCATGTGCCAATATCTTTTACATATAAACCTCTAGACGGCCTGTGAAGTATTTTACATTTTATACATTGGTGCCAAGTTGGAAACCTCAAAAATGGAATCTTAAGATCTAAATTTTTCTGGCCTTGTAAAAAATATTCAAATTTTCTAAAATCAGGAGGAGCTCTAAAATGAGATACACCAAGTCTTTGTTCCAATCTCCACTCTTTAATTTTAAAATCATCTATCTTAATATTTTTTGTATTGTCTTCATATTCATAGGTAAACCATTTATCTAATCCGGCAGTTAAACGTGATATTCCATCTGTACCTGGAAATACAGAACCTACACCATGTTTTGAAATTAATTGTGATCTTCTTATTCTTAAAATACTCAATTTAACTCTCTTTCATCTTCTATATTTGAAAAAATATGAGGCATACATTCTGCATCAACGTTTCTCATAGAGGTCATAGTTTGAAAAGTTTTAAATTTTAATTTTTCATTTAAATAATTTCCTTGTGGGATTAACAATGGTATTTCATTATCTTTCTTTCGCGACTCCCAACTATCAAAAGATCCTTTTCTCCAAATATTAATTTTTTTTTCAAAATATTCTTCAGTTAGCTTTAAAAAACTTTTATCTATAGTTTCTATTCTTTTTAAAAGAATTTCTTTAAATTTTTCACATTTTTTTTCATAATTAATAAAGTTAGGATTATGTATTGCATTCTCCAAAGAAGAAGTTTGTCTTACATAAGCAAATAATGCTGAGTGTAACGACCTTTCTAAGACCGGTTCACAAAATGGAGTCACACTTGTTGGTTCAACCCAGGAGTATAATTGTTCATGATAAGACCTAAACTGTTCATAAAGCGACCTATCCCTTGGTTTGGTTGGTGAAAAGATGGTGGTTACAAGCGCAGATTTCCCATTATGCCAATCTCTACCAACCCTCCCTGAGACCTGGATATATTGAGAAACTGATTTTGGAGCACTCACAATGCTTAATAAAGATATTCTTGTGATATCAACACCTACTTCTATTACACTCGAAGACAAACAAATATCAACTGGTTTAGTTTTTTTATTATCGTCATTTAAAGATAAAGATAATTTTTGTAAATTATCATCGACACTGTCTTTTTGTGCTGCAGTAAGTTCTAAAATTTCAGTTGGATCGGGCAAACTTCTTATATATTTATCTTCTATGCCAAAGGTTTTTTTATAATCCTTTAATTCATTGTCCATGTCTATTGATAGAATACTTCTGGCCGAACCAAGGTCAAATAAACTTGAGTAAAAGCTAACCAATGTCCACCAAGGATCTTTCTCCTCAATCGAAAGTTCTTTTTTTTCAATTCTATCATAATTTGCTGATTGGAGTAAGGATGTAAAAGTTCTAATTTGAGAAGTTAATAATGATCTTAAGCCTGGTGCATAAATTCCTACATACTTTTTACAATCAATTTGGTTATTTGTTTTTGCTATTCTTGAAAAAAAATTATCTGATTGATTTAAACCGGGAGGAGGAAATAAACTAGAATTTTTTCTTCCAAATAAAGATTTAATTTGATGATTGTAATTTTTAATTGTTGCAGTTGAAGAAATAATTTTTGGCTTAATTAATTGATTATTTCTTTTGTTTGTACATAATTCTTCTACAACAGTTTCATATAAACCAGACATTGACCCCAATGGACCAGAAATTAAATGTAATTCATCTTGTATAATTAAGTTAGGAGGAGACTTAGATTGATTTCCGTTTTCATCTATACCAAAAAAATTTCTTGCTTCAGGTCTCCACGCTAGAAGTGCAAACTTATCAATTGTTGCAATTAAAAATGATGGCTTTTGATCATATAAATCTTCATCACAAGTATATGTTGGTAGTTTTAAATGAAATTCACATTCGGCATCTGGACAATGTGCATAGATTTTTTTTTCTCTATTATTCTCTTTAAAACCATAAACTCTTTGTCTTGCATGCTCATATTTTTTGATTTCAAATTTTGCTCCACACCAAGAACATCCTGAAATATGAAATTTATTCAGATTTATATTATTTTTCTTTCTTGGAATTAAAATTTTTTTGAAATCATCATAGGCGTGTTTTTTTTTATTATAGGTGCTATCACCTCCTATCCAAATCCCAATTGAAAATTGATGATCCCCAAGAATACTTAGATTTTTTTTTCTTATATGTTCTAGTGCGTAAATTAATCCACTAGCCCTATGGAATTGTTGTGCTGTTAATAATCTAAGAGTATAACGCATAATTACATCAGTACCAAAATCTGACTTGTCCTTAATCCTTCGCAACACCATCTGAAATGCTGATAAGCCTAGATATGCCTCAGTTTTTCCACCACCAGTTGGAAACCAAAGTAAATCAACAATTTGTCTTTCTGTGCTATCTGGTTTGGCTAATGATTCAAGATTCATTAAAATAAATGCAATTTGAAAAGGCCTCCATTTCTTTATTTGATATTCTTCAGAATTTAAATCAAAGTTTGAATTGTATGGAGAGGAAAATTCAAAACCTCTTTTTCCTTTTAACGGATTTCCATTCTCATCAAACTTTATAAACCTTGATGGAATAGAAGTCCTGTATTGTTGATACATAATTGCTTCGTTAGCAATTTGAAACGCTAATTTAATTTGTTCATTATTTTCAATTAAATTTATACCTTTCTGAATCCTTTCAGCAGCAACCTTACAATTTTTAATAACAATTGATGAAGCTTGATTGTATTTAGTATCCAGTTTTTTAGATTGTATATCTGATTTATCAATCCATTGCTGATAGTTTTTATATAAATTTTTTAAAGATTTAATTCCATCTTCAAATTTTCCAAATCTAGATAAATTAATAAATGAAATTTCAATTTTTTTATTTTCATCATCAAAAATATCAGGACTTATATTTGGAACATCAACTGTAGGCATCGCTTCAGAACTTATTTTATTAACACAGTTAGATTCTTTATCGGGTATTCCCCAATCAGCAGAGATTCCATGTCCAATAGCATAGTTTCTTTTGTCTCTGTAAAGTAAGTCATTTATTTGTTCCTCTTCATCTAAAATTAAATTTTTAGCTTTTGGATAAGGTAATATACAAAATTTATCAGAGGTAACTTTTAATTGACATTGAAAAATTGAATTTTCATCTAAATTTCTTCGTTTGCCATTAAGTCCAGTAAAATTAGATACACTGAAAGTAATTATTTTATTACCATCTATATTTCTAATTTCTGATTTAAATCTTACATCAAATTTTGAAGGTAAGGATGTAAATTGTGGTACAACTTTTTCATTACTTTCATCATTTATATCTATTAATCCTGAACATTTAAAAGAAGATCTATAAAACCATTCACGTCCTTTTTTTTGTTCTCCATCTTTATCTTTATAAACAATATCGATATTTTTTGGTTGTTCATAGAATCCGCCTGTAAACTCAAATGTTAAACTGTGATTAATTGATGATTTAACTAAAAAACTTAAACTAAAAGAAGAAGGAAGAAGGTCTTTTTCAACTTCAATATTCAAATCATTTTTTAAGTTTTCTATATCGTTATTTAAATCTTTATTTTTTAAGTCTAATTTTAGAGTAGTTTTAACTTTTGATCTTTCAACTTCATCATTATTTAAATTCTCGTTTTCCTCATCTTCGATTGATAAGCGTGGTTTAACTGGGTAAAGAACACCTAAACCATATCTTTCGCTTGGTTTTCTATTATTTAAAATTTCATCACCTTCGTTGTTAGGTAGATCATTATTAAATTGCCTATATGGCAAATACATTTCACTATATGAATCAAATATAATCATTTCATCGATTTTAATTGGTTTTCCACAGGGACTTGGCCCAATAAGATTCAATTTCAGATCTCTAATTATATTGTCTCGATTTTTTTTATGATCAATCATATTAAATATTTACCCCATTGATCTTTTTCTTTTTCATCAAATAACAACATTAAATTGTATTGAGCTCTAGTAACACCAGTATAAAGTATAGCAGGGGATTTATTTGGGTCAAAATCACCTATATTTACAATTATACATATCTTTGACTCCAACCCTTTAAATTTTCTTATAGATGTTGCATATCCAAGAGTTTTTTTGAAATTTTTATTTATAACCTCACCATTTTTTATGATATTCGAATTTTTTAAACCTAATAATTCAATGAGCTCTTCATCAAAATCTTCAACAGATATATTTTTAGGATTTTTGCTAGAATTTGAATAAAATAATATTGCAATATCAGAAGGTCTAAATTTTGTAATGTATTTAGTAATTATATTTTTTAATATTCTAATTTGATCAGCTTTATTTTTATAAAAATACTTTTCAACATTGTGTAAATTATCTTCTCTAAAAATCTTTGAATATTTAATCTTACCAACAAGTTCAGCAAACCTACTTATTCTTAAGGGATTTCTACAATTTTCATTCAAAATAAGGCTGTGCAATCTCTTATCAAAATATTTTTCATTAAATTTATTTCTTGATAATTGGTCAAAATAAACTTGTTGAGATCTAAAATCACCAAAAAAATATAATTCTGATAATACATTTGAGTTAACATCTAAATTTAATTGATTAAAAACATCTAAGGAACATTTTCCAAGTTCGTCATTTGGAAAATCTTGAATTTCATCTATAATTAACACATCATATTTTTTGTTTAATTCTGATTTCATTAAATGATTTAATAATAATAGTGAAAAATGGTCAGAATTAGATTGTGATTTTATTGAAATTGGTTGCTCTGTGGAAGGTGTAAAGCTTGAAAAAAATTCATATAAAGTAAAAATAGAAATTTTTTTACTATTAATATCATCTCTTACAGTTTCATTTATCAGACCAATTTGATCTTCAATTTTATTTTTTATCAATCTATTAAAATATAAAAAAAGAACATTTTTTCCTTCTAAAACTTTTCTTCTAGCTAACTCTAGTGCTAGTATAGTTTTTCCTGAACCTGCATAACCATCCACTAATATTAGCTTATTATCTTCATTAGCATCAATAACTCTATATTGCTCATTAGAAAAAGATTTCATCTCTTTATCTAGATCATTTGTCAAATCACTTGGACTTACGAAACACTCAAAGTCTTTTCTAAAATAATTAGATATTTCTACAGCACTCTTTTTTGTAAATTCATCATAATAATTTTTATCATTTAAATAATTATATTTTCCAGGCTTGCTCTGATGATGTTTGATTGATTCGTCAAAGTGTTTGAGAGCTATTTTTGCAATATTGCCTTGATTTATCTTTATTTCATCATAATCAATTAATTCCCAATTATTCCATTCGATTGATTTTTCTTTGAATGGACAATGGGTAAAAATTACAACATTTGTTACAAATGTTTTATATGGAAGTGAAAGTTCTCTTATTTGTTTTATTATTGCTTCAGAATTATCACGCACCTGATCAAATGGGGACTCGCCCTTTTTATCACCAAAAAACCAAACACCTTCTTTTCTTGATATTTGGCTATATGCTTTAACCTCTACACAAAGAATTCCTTTATTTGGTATTAATAAAATGAAATCAGCTTCACCTCTTTTTTTTTTACGATGTTGGGCTATATCAAGTGAATGTAGTATTATCCAATCCTTACTAACACCCTGATCCTTCTTGAAATAATTAAAAATCAGAGTTTCACCTCTACTTTGAGAAGATTCTTTTAATATATTTGGGATTAATGTTGCCATAAATTATAAATCTCCAGGAGATAAGGGTTTATCTGTAATACTTAATTTAACCTTTAATGATTTACCTTTTTCAATTATTTTATACACTTCTACAGAACCACTACCTTCGTCATCAAGAAAATATTCTTGATAACCTTTTTCTTTCAGTTGGTTGGCATCTTTTTCTATGATATTTTCAATTTTTTTTCTTATGATCTTACCTGCTTTTCGATGCGCTTTTTCTAATTTTTCCATATGATCCCAAATTTCATCACATTTATTATATAAACCACATAACTTCATTAAAGCAAAAAATGTTTTTTTATCATCTGATCTTAAAGATTTTGGGTTTAACCAGTAAGCAATATTATGAAATTTAATTGATTTACGTCCACCGTATTCTTTAATTTTTTCAATTGCCTTGTCTAAGCCTAATCTGTTTATTTCTTGTCTCAATCTAAATTTCCAGTCCCTACGGTTTGCATACATTAGATGAGCATCTTCTTCAAAAATTGACGTCTCTTTTTCTAGCATTGTAGTTGCTCTCTCTCCTTGAAATAAAACAAATTCTCCTGGTCTAATTAAATCAACTTTTTTTGACTTAACTGAAATTTTACCTAAAGGTGATTTTTCAAGTACATCCTGCGATTGGTCGTATGAACTATCATTTCTGAGTAATGCAATTTTTCCATTTGAAAGTTGAAATAAGGTTGATTTCACTTTATCAAGTTCATTTTCTTTTTTTAAATCAACGTCTTCAATAGCTTCTTCATTAAGATTTTGTTCTTTTAATTTTTCAAAAATCTCTGAAAGATCACTGGATAATGATAAGTCTTCATCAAAAATTTCTCCCTTAAGCTCATTTTCTATAGTGTATTTAGGTTTTATTGACTCAATATATTTAACGTTCAAAGATTTAACTGATAAATTTTCATTTGAAATAAATAGATTCAAATTATCATAATTTCTATTTAACCAACCGAAATTAAATACATTAACGTAGTGACATATATCCATATAAGAAATTTCCTGTAAAAGTTCAGGTTGAGGATTAAAAAGTGAAATAGAATCTATCTTTTTAAAATTTGGTTCTAAGAAATAATTTATTTTTTTAATAAATTTATGAAATTTATTAATTTTATAATTTCCGTCATATAATAAGATATTGCCAGGACTACTTATTAAATATTCATTATGATCTAAAAAAAGATTAGTAGTGGTAGATTGAAATTCCTTGAATTTTTTTACAACATAATCAAATTCTTTTTCATAATCTGGGTAGGCAACACATAAAATATCTTTAATTTTTTTTACATTCATGCTGTTATTAGTTTCGATTAAAGTTGCACATTCTCCAATTGATATGGGAAGCGAATTACATGTTTTTATAAATTTCCAATAAAAACGTAAAAATTTTGATAAATTATTATCATCTATTCTGTATTTATTTAATCGTTTAGTTAATGAGGATATTGTTTTACTAAAATATTCAAAATCTTGGGCATAGATAGTAAAAACTTTTATATAATCTTTTTTATAAATATTATTAATTTCAAAGCTTTCTATAAAAGATTCATTTAATTCAATCATAATAAAACCATGCCAGATTGAATTGCAAAATTTAAATTTGTAAATTTATTGTCTAAGTTCAATTCTTTTTCCAAACATAGTGTGTCTAATTTTTGTAAAGCTTCATTAAATTTTGGCTCTCCAACATTAATTTTTGCTAAGTGATAACAATTTGGATTTCCATCAAAAAAATTTATAAATGCTTCAGAACTTCCATAAAATTTTATCTGATTATTTAATAAATTTGTATTATCGTCAGATCTACTTGCTGTAAATGATACAAAATGTTTAGATAGAAGAAGTTTATAACCTGTATTTAATTTATTAAGATAATTTAATGAATAATAATAACTCGAACTGTTACTAAAAAAATTTATTTTTTTAATAAAATTAACTTTTAAAAACCAATCAAAACCAAATTTATCTATTAAACTAATTGAAAAATTTGTATTAGGAATCTTAATTACTTCATTTTCATGAATTATTTGTTGTTTTGTATCGTGATCAACTTGTAGACATATAAAATCTTTTATAGTTTTTAATGATAAACTTTCTTTAATTTTTTGAGTAATATTTTCAAATTCAAATAAATCTTTATTTTTTTTATCACTGCTTATAAATAAATCATAAAATAAATATTGTTTATTAGTTTTTTTTTTATTTAAACCAAAATAAATTTTGTTTTCAGAATTTGTTTTAATAAGATCTAAAATATCAAATCTAATTTGGTTTTTATTTTTTTCTTCAAGCGATTTATTTATTAATTCACTTAAAATTAGTTCTGTTAAAATTGCCTTATTGCTAGTTACTAAAAATTGTAAAAAATTTTTTTTATTATGTGTTTCTTTTTCAAAGTCTTCAACAAATGTTCTTAGTTTGTTCATAAAAAATTAATAAATTAATCATAACAAATAGCTCCCAAGACACAATTTTTTTCATAGCTAAACACATCACGTTAATTTAGGGTATTAAAAGTTATCTTGTTTTAAATCGAAAATAACAACATGTTTGCTCACAAAGAACCTTATAAATATAGATCTAAGAAAGTTATTTATCAATAATGAATGTAGATAGTTTTTTTTTAAAAACCAGAATTGAAAAAAAGAAACATATAATTTCTCAAAGTGAAAAAATTACTGATCCTATAAATTTAGATCAAAAATTATATAATGCGCATAAATACAAGGAAGTTCTTAATCGGTTTATTGTTGAATATATAAATAAAAAAAACAAAAATAAAAAAGAAATTGAAAAAGAAATTACTAATAAAATAGATCAATTTAAAAATAAATTTATTAACATTACTCTTGAAAAAAAAATAAAAGAAACACCTACTAATTTATATCAGATGAGTGGTGCTACTGACTTTGCTAAAATTAATTTAATTTTACGTTCTTTAAGTACATCTATGGGTCATCTTTGGGAGGATATTGCTACCAGTAGCAATCTAGCCATAAGTACCGAAACTGAATTTGATATAAAGATTAATGGTGTTGATATCATCTTTATTAAAGATAAAAAACCTTACTATGCTCAAATAAAAACACTTGAGGGTACACTTACTGGCTCCCAAGTACCAAGATCCATAAGTGAACTATCTATACATGAAAATTCGTATTTTGTTTCTGCTTTTAAAACTGGCACTCCTTGGACATTTAATTCTGATAAAATTGAAAAATTGCTTGGTAAAGAATTTTGGGTCATGCTTGATCTTGATTATGATTTTATTTTAAACAACGTAAAAAAGATGATTAAAACCATTGAAGATTCTTATTATAAGAAAAAGAAAATACTATAATTTCTTATATTTTCTAAGTTTTAGAATTTAAAAGATTTTTGTTTAGATATTGCTTTATTATTAAAGCTTTTTTGCCAATCTAAATCACTAGTATTTAGATATCTAGAATATCTAAAACCATTAAACGTTTTAATTTTTTTCTTATTCGAGTGATTAACAATTAGCTTACCAATGGCATATCCCAAACTAACAGGTACTGCGTTACCAATTTGTTTGTATTGATTTCTTATGCTTCCACTCAACTTCCAATTATCAGGAAACTCTTGAATTCTTTTATATTCTTGAACGGATAAAGGTCTGTCCAATTCTGGGTGTGCTAAATCTGTTGCTGGCATTGTTGGGTCAGTAACTAAAGTTGGTGATGGTTTGTCCCAAGCTAATCTTCTTAAAAAACCTGTTTTACCTCCACCTGAAAAAAAAGATTTACCAAGCGCTTCTTTTTGCAAAGGTATTGTTAAATTTTTCCAATTTTGACCTTCTTTTAATTTTTTGTAATATTTAATTCTATTTTTTGGAAAATCTACATGATCATGTTTTATGTTATGTAATCCTTTAGCTGCCATTTTAAATGAAACCCATGGTTTCAATCCATGTTCACTCTTTTCAGAATGTGTTGGGGTTAAATATGGTAGCTTTTCTTTCTTATTACCTATTATTACGATTCTTTCTCTTGCTTGAGGGGTTCCAAAATTTGCTGAATTATAAAGATTAAAACTAACTTTATATCCACATTTTTTTAAGTAATCTAAAATAGACAATAAAGTACCTCCTTTTTCTTCAACAGGTTTTAGTTTTTTTGTCCTATTATTATGAGGGATATGCTTAAGAGGAACAGAGAGTAATCCTCTTACGTTTTCAATTACAAAATATGTAGGGTTTAATTGTTTAATTAACTCTAAATATTTAAAAAATACTACTCCCCTATTTTCATTAACTGATAATCTTTTACCAGCTGTACTAAAAGCCTGGCAAGGTGGGCCACCAACTATTAAGTCTATTTTTTCATTTTTACTTAATCCAGCTGCTTTTCTAATATCTTCAGCTGAATACTTGTTAATATCTTCTAATACTTTTAGTTTTGGATTATTTAACTGAATAGTTTCTCTAATAAACTTTTCACTTTCACATGTAAGAATTGTATCAATACCTGCTTTTTTTAAACCTAAATCAAGACCCATGGCTCCTGTAAAAAAACTTAAAGCTTTGATTCTATTCATTTCAACTTATAACATTAATTATTAAGAGGTCCAGCTTAATTATACTAATATTAGACTAACCTTAAAATAAGATTTATCAGGATAATTTTACTTCTTTTTCTTAAATACTACTTTTTTAACTTTTTTTACTTTTTTTCCATTCTTAGTGGCTAGACTTAAGTATGGTTTTCTTATTCTTTTAAGGTGAAGTGTTGAGTGTGTGGTCTCAAAGGTTAATGAAACTTTTACCTCATATTTATTGTCTGTTTCTTTTGTAAATTCATCAATTGTTTCATTTAAGTCTTTAAGTTGAGTGTTTTTATCAAGCTCTATGCTTACACCT
>Ga0075445_10001389_pt1 | contig 12394 bp, 11 predicted proteins | sample CoawatmetaG02DNA_FD_72350 | JGI IMG/M metagenome (GOLD analysis project Ga0075445, IMG submission 72350) | Marine microbial communities from the West Antarctic Peninsula - Coastal water metaG029-DNA | ecosystem: Environmental > Aquatic > Marine > Coastal | place: Atlantic Ocean: West Antarctic...
TAACAGATGTGCATGAGCTTGGAGATGTGATGGTTTCTCAACTGAGTGGCTTATTTGAAAATAAAAATAAATTACACTAAAGATTTAAAAAGTCTTTATTCTTCCATTTAATATTAACTTCTGCACCACCTCTTGTTTTCGAATTCCTACATAAAATACTAGCATAATTTTTTTCAAGCAATGTTTTACCTATGAAGATACCAAGACCTAACCCTGATTTAGATTTTATAGAGGACTTATATGATTTAATATACGGTTCACCAATATTTCTTAAGACATCTTTGGAATATCCCTCACCATCGTCCTCGATTATAATTTCAGTAATATCATTATCACTTTTTAAATTTATAAAAATTTTAGTTTTTGAAAATTTATTAGCATTCCCAATAAAATTTCTTAATCCATAAACAATCTCAATAGATTTGGTGATATTTAATGAATTTAAATTTTGATCAAAATTTAGAATAAATTCTTTTTTACTTATTTCTTTAAAAGACTTTATAATTTCATTCAGATAGTCAGCTATAGATAAATCTCTATCAATAAAATTGTCTTCTATAGTCGGATTTAAGGTTAATCTTTTTAATATTTCGCTACATCTTTCAATTTGGGTTGCCAATAGGTTAATATCTTTTTTAACTTCGTCATTATTTTTAAATTGTTTTAATAAGTCTGACGTTATAATTTTTATTGTAGAAAATGGAGTACCTAAGGAATGTGCGGCAGCGGCGGCTTGACCACCGAGTGACAAAAGTTCATGTTCTTTTGACATAATTTCCTCCATTTTATTTAGAGCTTCTTTTCTTATCCTGGATTCCTTTCCAAAAATTAAAGCAAAATAATTTAAAAAAATTAAAGCAATAATTAATGAGATTGGGATTGAATAATAGTAATAACTATCAACATGAAAATGTTCATTAACTGGATAAGGCAGTGGTTGATAAAAAAAAGTAAGAAAAACAATAATTAAAACAGTGATACTAGCTAATAATAAATTACTCCTAAGGCCTAGGTTTGATGATGAAAAAATAGTTGGAATTATCAAAAAAATTACGAAGGGATTTGCAATCCCTCCCGTTAAATAAATTAAGCAACTTAGCTGTAAAATATCAATTAATAAAAAAACAAAACCCGTTTTATCTATTAACTGTGTATTTTTATTAATATAAATTAAATAAAAATTACTTAGAATTCCAATTAGAATTATTGAATTTCCATAAATTATACCAAATTTAAAATCAAAAATAAAATAAATCAGATTTACAGTAATTAACTGACCAATAATAGCTATCCACCGTAAGTTGATATATGTAGATTTTTTTAGTGAAAAATATTTTGAAGTTTCGAAAAACTCCATTATTAAATATCTAGATTTTGAACATTAATTGCATTAGACACAATAAAATCTTTTCTTAAAGCAACGTCATTACCCATAAGGGTATGGATAAGATGTTGGTCTTTTTTTAAATCTTTTGAATACTGAACTTGTAGTAGATTTCTTGTTTCAGGATCCAGAGTGGTGCTCCATAATTCTTCTGGATTCATTTCTCCCAATCCCTTGAACCTTTGAATACTCATTCTAGATTTTTCTTCTTCATATGCTTTGGTAAATTCTTTGCTTCCTTTTTTAATTTTTTGTAATTCCTTACTATGTTTTAAAATATAATCTTCTAATTCTTTTTCATCCTTTATGTATATTCCTTTTGTGCCTTTATTTATTTTAAATAATGGTGGTTGGGCAAGGTACACATGGCCATTTTCAATTAATTTATTAAATGGTTTGTTATTAAAGAAAGTTAGCAATAAAGCTCTAATATGAGATCCATCAACATCAGCATCGGTCATAATAATTATTTTACCATATCGTAAATCTTTTAAATCAATATCTTCGACCTTTGGATCTAAACCAAGTGCATTAATTAGGGTAACCACCTCATTAGATGACATCATTTTAGCTAGTGCTTTTATTTTATGTTCGCTTCCATCTCTGTTGCTATTTTTTTTAAGAGCAATCTCCTCAACATAAGTATTAAGAATTTTCCCTCTTAGAGGTAATACAGCTTGATTTGACCTATTTCTTCCCTGTTTTGCTGAGCCTCCTGCAGAATCTCCTTCAACTATAAATAGCTCTGTACCTTCTTGTTTACCTATTTGACAATCTGCTAATTTTCCAGGGAGACCACTTAGCTCTAGGGCGCCTTTTCTTCTCACATTTTCCCTAGCTTTTCTTGCAACATCTCTAGCTAAAGCTGCTTGCATTACTTTTGCAAGAATAATCTTTGATGTAGTTGGATTTTGATCAAACCATATTGATAATTTTTCACTAACAATACTTTCCACAATCATTCTAACTTCAGATGAAACTAGTTTATCTTTTGTTTGAGAAGAAAATTTTGGATCAGGTATTTTTGCAGAGATAACGCAGGTAAGACCCTCTTTAATATCGTCACCTGATATTGTTAATTTATTTTTCTTTAATAAATTATGTTCTGTTGCATATTTATTGATAACTCTTGTCAGTGCACTTCTAAATCCCAATAAATGTGTACCACCATCTTTTTGATAGATATTATTTGTGTAAGGATAAATATCCTCACTATAACTTGCATTCCATTTTAAAGAACATTCAATTTCGATATTATCTTTTTTACCCTCAATATAAATTGGTTTTTTAAATAGATCATTTCCTGTTTTGTTTAAAAGTTTTTCTCTTTTTTCATCTAAATAATCAACAAATTCTAAGACTCCTCCATCAAATTTAAACTCAATTATTTTTTCTTTTTTTTGATTCAAATCATTAATTGTTATCTTTATTCCTTTATTTAAGAATGCTAGTTCACGCATTCTTTTAACTATTATATTTGAAGTAAATTTTATTGAAGAAAATATTTCTTTTGATGGTAAAAAGTTTATCTGAGTACCCGTTTCTTTTGATTTTCCTATAACTCTAAGTGGTGCTATTGAAGCGCCATCTTTAAATTCCATGAAATATTTTTTTCCATCTCTATCAATCTCTAATTTTAGTTTTTCGGATAGCGCATTTACAACTGATACTCCAACACCATGGAGTCCACCCGATACCTTATAAGAATCGTGATCAAATTTTCCACCTGCGTGGAGTTGAGTCATAATTACTTCAGCAGCAGACATTTTTTCACCTTTGTGCATATCGACAGGTATTCCTCTACCATCATCTCTAACAGTGATTGTTCCATCAGAATTAATTTTGACATCAATATTTTTACAATGTCCTGCTAAAGCTTCATCAATGGAGTTATCTACAACCTCATAAACCATGTGATGTAAACCAGTTCCATCATCTGTATCACCAATATACATTCCAGGTCTTTTTCTAACGGCCTCCAAGCCTTTTAGAACTTTTATTGAGTCAGCTTGATATGTTGAAGTTTTATTCATTTTGTAATAATGGAATTTTTTCCTTATACCATTTTTATGATAATTATCTCAATTTTAATTTCATAAAAATGATTATTTATGTGAATAAGTATTAATTAACAAAGATTATTTAGAAAATGAAAATCTTATTTTAGGTCCACCCCTAATACATTCATGATCTAATTTTTCTATAGGGAAATCGTATCTGAACTCATCCCTATAATTTTCTATTTTATTTTTTTTGATAAAGCTGATTTCAACAACATCAAAAAAATAGTCACTCTCTTTAGGAAAAATATAATTATTTGCATGTATATGAATAATTTTAAATCTTTCGTTTAATTTTTTGACAGATTCTTCAAATAATTTTTTATTTTTATTTATCCAGTGAAATTCAATAATTAACATTTCAATATTAGAATAAAATTCAATAAGTTTGTCTATAATCTCATACTCACTGCCCTCAATATCAATTTTTACTAAATTATTATTTTCATCTTTTATTCTAGAAAAAATTTTTTCGATATTTACATTATTTTTCTGCTCAATTTTACAAACAACTTTTTCTTTAAACAGCTTAACATTTGGTTGGTTTATAAAATTTTTAAAATTTAATAAATTGTTTATGCTATCTATTATGTTGTAAATACTTGCTCTAAAAGTTAAAAATCGCCTTACATATTTTAGAATTATATAAAAAAAAAGTTTATAATTTACAGTATAGTCGTATAAATGAATTTTCTTTGCATTTATTAATTTATTATAATCCCTTTCAAAAGATGTGTCATCTCCAACACCAAGTGTTATCAGGTTTGTGCATTTATTTAGAGTATCTTTACAAACTAAGTAACCACCATCGTAATCTCTTCCTAGCCTGATTAAGTTTTTAACCTTTATGGGTGTTAAGTAATTAAGTTCTGAATTAAGTATTTTCATTTATATAAATATAATATTAAAAGAATTAAATTTATATATTATAATAAATCTACTGAATGAACAATATTTTAGTTATTACTGGAGCAAGAGGTATAGGTGATTTAATTTATCAATTACCTTTATTAAGATCTCTATACTTAACTTATAAAACAAAGTTAACTCTTATTTCTAATAAGGTAAATAAAGCAAAAGATGTTTATAAACATGAAGATTTCTATGGTGAAATAATAGAATTTGATCATACAAGATATTCTGCAATTAAAACAATAGGGAAGATTAAGTACTTTTTAAACCTGATTAATAAATATAATTCTGATTTAACAATCTTAACTTCCAATACTACTAGACTAATGCTACCAGTTTATTTTTCAAATTCTAAAAATATAATTATTTTTGGAACCAAAAAATTATTTATATTTAAAGATAAAACAAATAATTATTTAACAAATAGTGAAAAAATAATCTTATATACAAAAAATCTTAATTTAAAATTAATTGATAGTAGTTTTTTTCTTAATTCACAAAAGATTAAAATTATTAAAACTCATGACGATAACCAAAAAAAAATATTTATAAACGTAGACTCTCATCATGATCAAAATAATTGGGGGGTAGATAATTTTATAAACATTATCGAACAATTGTTGACTTATAAAATTAAAATTTTTGTTAATTTTTCCCCATCAAAATCCCATATTTTCAAAAATATTTTTTCTAAATTTTCTAATAATGATGAAGTTAGCTATACTCATAAAAAGGATATTTCTGAGCTGATTGAAATTATTAATTATTGTGATGTAATAGTTGGAAATGAATCTGGTCCTGTTTGTCTAGGTGCGTCATTAAAGAAAGAGGTTCACTCTATCTATACCCCAGTCCACACAAGGCCAGAAAGTCAGGTTATCAGTAAAAATATTAATTATTATAATACAAATTTGATGACCCAAAAAGTAATAATCAATAAAATTTTAAATTCGATTATATCAAGATAATTTATATCTCTGGAGGAGAGAGTGGGATTCGAACCCACGGTACTTTTAACAGTACACACACTTTCCAAGCGTGCACCTTAAACCACTCAGTCATCTCTCCAATACCCTATCATTATAACATTAATGTATAGATTTTTTCTAAAATTAAATATGTTAAAAAATATAATAACTTGAAATAGAAATTAATAAAAATAACAATTTTATTTGTAAAAGAAGATTATTAAGTCTTATGAATGCTTATCTGGTAAAAACTCTGATATAAATAATTAAATATGAAAAAAATTTTAATTACTGGCGGATCAGGATTTATTGGTACAAATTTTATTAATTTTGTATTAGAAAAGAAATTTAAAGTTTTTAATATAGACAAGTTGTCTATAGCTTCAACACCTGAAAAATTTAAAATAAATCACAAGAATAAAAATTATAGATTTTATAAACTAGACCTTTTGAATGAAAAAAAATTAGAAAAATTAATATACTTAATAAAACCAAATTATATATTTAATTTTGCAGCAGAGAGCCATGTGGATAGATCTATAGATAACCCAAAATTATTTATTCAAGCTAATATTATTTCTTCTTTGAATCTATTTAATATTTTTAGACAATTTTCAAAAAAAAATAATAAATCTACTTTATTTCATATATCAACAGATGAAGTTTTTGGATCAAATTTTGGTAAACCTTCTAAAGAAGACTCTCCTTATTTTCCTTCTTCACCTTACTCATCATCTAAGGCATCAACCGACTTAATAGCTATTTCATTTATCGAAACATACAAAACACCAATAAAAATTTTAAACTTATGTAATAACTTTGGTCCATACCAATATCTCGAAAAATTTATACCAACAATAATATTTAATTTGATTAATAATAAAACAGTTCCCATATATGGAAATGGTAAAAATCTTAGAGAATGGATTTACATAAATGATAGTTGTAGAGCTATTTTTTCTCTTATTAAGTATAAGGGTAAAATCAAAAGATTTAATATAGGGACAAACTTTAGAATAAATAATTTAAATTTAACAGAAAAAATTTTCAAAATTCTTAAACATAAAAAACTAACTAAATTAGATAATAAAAAATACTTTAAACTTGTAAAAGATAGACCAGGACATGATTTAAGATATGCTTTAAATTCTAAGATCTTCTACAATAATACTAAATTTAAATTAAATGATACTCTAAATAGTGGATTAATAAAAACTATAGATTGGTATTTAGAAAATCTAAATTGGACTAAACATATGAAGAAAAGATATATTAATAAAAGAATTGGAATAAATGATTAAAAAAGCAATAATTCTTTGTGGTGGCACTGGTAGTAGAATGTTTCCATCAACAAAAACAACTAATAAACAATTACTACCTGTATACGACAAACCTATGTTCTATTACCCTTTGTCTTTATTGATGTTAATTGGAATTAAAAACTACTTATTTATTATTAATAAAGGGCAAAAAGAAAATTTTTTAAGAAGTATTGGTTCAACTAAAGACCTTGGCATTAATATTGAATTTAAAGAACAAGATAAACCCAATGGACTACCAGAGGCTTTTATACTTGGGGAAAAATTTATTGGAAAAGATTGTGTTCTAATGATTTTAGGTGATAACTTTTTTTATGGAAACATGCTTTCTCCAGCAATTAAAAAAACCCTATCTATTAAAAATGGTGCAAATATATATCTATATCCAAGTAAAAATACCTCTTCTTATGGCGTTGTAGAGTTAAAAAAAAATGGTGAAATTAATAAAATTATTGAAAAACCAGTTTTTACTAAGTCTAACTTGGTTATCACTGGAATGTACATTTTTGACAATAAAGTTGTTAAATATGCAAAAAAACTTAAGCCATCAAAAAGGAATGAGCTGGAGATGGTTGATCTAATTAATATTTATAAAAAAAAAAATAACCTTAACTTAGTTAAATTAGGCCGTGGAAGTGCATGGTTAGATGTTGGAAATTATGATGATTTGTTTAGTGCAAGTAGCTTTATTAAGAACATTGAAGATAGACAAGATTATAAAATTGGCTGCATTGAAGAGATAGCATTAAATAATAAGTGGATCAATAAACATAATATTAAAAATCGAATAAGATTTAATAAAAATTCTAATTACTCAGAATACCTTGCAAACCTAATTAAATAAAAGATGAAACCTAAGAAAATTAAATTAAAAAAATTTACTGATGAAAGGGGCTATCTCTTAGAATTACTTCCAAAAAAATTTAAAAATATATTTAAATATAGTATAATCACTTCATCTAAAAAGAATGTAATTCGGGGACTTCATTATGATAAACTGTTAAATGAAAAAAAGTTAATATATATTATAAAAGGAGAAATCTTAGATATTACTATTAATGTAAAAAAGAATAAGGAAATCTGTTATAATAAACTTAAAAAAGGTGATGCTTTATTCATACCTTCAGAATTTGCCCATGGATACAAATGTCTAGCTAAAGAAAATGTTCTTCTTTATTTTCTCTCTAAAAATTACAATCCTAAAAATCAAAAAGGTATATTTTGGAATGACAATAAATTAAAGATAAAATGGAATATTAATAATCCTATTATCTCAAAAAGAGACAAAATTTTACCAAACTTATAATGAAAAAAATTTTAATTTCAGGTGGTGATGGAAAATTTGCCCAGGCAATCTTAAAAAATAATAAAAAGTTCGAAATTTTTTCTCCTAATAAAAAACAAATGAATATTCTAAAATATGACTCTGTTGATAATTATATTAAAAAGACTAATGCTGAAATTTTTATTCATTCTGCAGCTTTTACAACACCCATGTCTAGGCATAAAACAGAAGTCAAACTTAGCATTGATATAAATATTATTGGTTCTGCAAATGTAGCAAAAGCATGCCATCTGCATAATATTAAGTTAATTTATATTTCTACCAACTTTGTTTATCCAGGTATAAAGGGGGGCTACAGAGAAACTGACAGTTTAATGCCTGTTAATGAATATGGCTGGTCAAAACTTGGTGGAGAGTGTGCTGCAAGATTGTGTAAAAATCATTTAATTTTAAGACTTTGTATGACTGATGACAAGTATCCACACGAAGTGGCTTATGATAATTATATAACTAGTTTTATAAGAAAAACTGAAGCTGCTAAAAAAATACTAAAACTCATTAATAAAAGGGGAACAATTAACCTCGGTGGTCCCACACAAACAGCATATAAATTTGCAAAGAAATATAACAAAAATGTTAAAAAAGGCTTAATGAAAAAAGAAATGTTTAAATTGTTAGGAAAAAATACCAGCATTAATTTAACAAAACTAAAAAAATACAATGTCTAAAATAAAATTTTTAAGCCTTGGAAAACAACCTATAACTAATAATTTTTTAATACAACAAAATCCTATTAATGAATTTTTTTATGATCTAAATATTGTTTATGACGAACAAACAAAAGTTGTCTCATTAGAATCTTTTGTACCTCCTGAAAAAATGTTTAATGAAACTTATGCTCACAGAGCATCTATGTCTATGACTATGAGGGAGGCAAATAAGATTCTTTCTAAAAATATAACCAAAAGGTTTAATCCTAAATCAGTTTTAGAAATAGGGAGTAACGATGGAATATTTTTAAAGAATTTTCCAAATATTAAAAGAGTTGGTGTTGAGCCTTGCAAGAATCTTGCAGATATCACAAATGAAATTGACATTGAAACGTATGATAAATTTTGGGACTTAAAGCTCTCTAAAAAAATTAATACAATTCATGGCAAATTTGATTTAATCTATTCTGCAAATACTATAAGTCATATTCATAACTTAAATGACGCTTTTCAATCAATAAACTTAATCTTACATGATGATGGAGTGTTCATTCTAGAAGACCCTTCTTTACTTGAGGTTATAAAGAACACTTCATATGATCAGTTTTATGATGAACATGCTTATGTTTTTTCAGTGCTCGCACTAAATAATCTACTTAAAAAAACTGAGCTTGAAATATTTGATATTGAAAAATTAACTACACATGGTGGTTCAAACAGAGTTTTTATAAAGAAAGTAAAAAGTAATAAAAAAATTAATGAGAATGTTTTAAAAACAATTAATGAGGAATTAGAAATGGGTATGGACAAATTTGAAACATACCAAAAATTTGCACAAAATGTTATCAATTCAAAAAATGAAACCATAAAAATTTTTACAGAACTTAAAAAAAATAATATAAAAATTATAGGTTATGGAGCTACTTACAAATCTTCAACCATATTAAATTATTGTGGATTAGACACAAAATTTATAGATTATTTTACTGATACTACCAAAAACAAACAGGGGAAATTTACTCCTGGAACACATATACCAATATTAAAACCAGCTGATGAAATAGTTTCTGAAATCGATTATGTTTTTTTAGGAGCTTGGAATTTCAAAAATGAAATTTTTAACAAAGAAAAAAAATTTATAGAAAGAGGAGGAAAATTTATTTCACATGTTCCTTATCCACAGATAATATGACAAATAGTTCAAAAGAAATACTAAAGCTAAGAGAGGAATTATCTTCTCAAATCACTCCAAAACACTCTTTAAAAGAGATTAAGGCTTGGTATAAAAACATAATCCAAAAATCTAATACTAAAGTTAAAAGAATTGACCTCTCGGACTGTTCAAATTGGACAATGAACAAAAAGACAATATCTCATAAATCAAAAAAGTTTTTTAAAGTGGAGGCTTTAAGAATAACAAATTCTTACAAAAGGGAAATTGTAGGTGGCTGGGACCAGCCAATCTTAACAGAGCCAGGGTATAATGGTGGAATTTTAGGCCTTTTAAGAAAAGAAATTAATGGCACACCACACTATCTAATTAATGCAAAATTTGAACCTGGAAATTATAGACTAATACAATTAAGTCCAACCTTACAAGCTACTTTTAGTAATATTTCACAAGCACATAAAGGTAATGCGCCTCGATTTCTTAAATACTTTACAAATCCAAAAACAAGTAAATGTGAAATTTTTTTTCAACAATGGTTTTCTGAAGAAGGTGGTCGGTTACGCAATAAAAGGAATTTGGGCATTCTAATTAATCATAAATCTCAAGAAACTATTAAAATAGACTCTGATTTTATGTGGGTTACACTAAAACAAATTAAACAGTTAATACTTCAAAATGCCATGATAAATCCACACTTAAGAGGTTTAGTTTCTTTTATATAACCAATGAAATATAAAATTGCTTTCTGGTCATACAGTAGACACCTTGAAAATAGAATAATTCCAAGTATAAAAAATAATAAAAAAATAATTCCTATTGCTATATTTAGTAAAAAAATAAATCTGATTAAAAAAAATAAATATTTAAAAAAAACTAGAGTTTTTTATAATAAAAAGGATTTTTTATCAGATAAAAGTTATGAAACAGTATATATATCCTCTGTCACAGGACATCACTATAAAAATTGCATTGATGCTTTAAATTATAATAAAAATATTATTTGTGAGAAACCTATAGGATTAAACCCTAGACAAATAAGAAGTATTTTTAAACTTGCTAAAATTAAAAAACTATATGTTCATGAAGTTTTTCAATATGTATTTCATCCTTTATTTTTAAAAGTTAAAGATATTCTTAAATCAAATATTTTAGGAAATATAATTAGTATAGAAAGTAATTTTACTATACCAATGAATGATAAAAAAAGTTTTCGTTTTAATAAATCTATTGGTGGTGGAGCTCTTTATGATGTTGGAATATACCCTTTATCTTTGAATATTTTTTTATTTGACAATCTAAATCCAAAGATTGTAGACAGTAATATAATTTTTTCAAAAAAATATAAAATAGATTTAGCAGGATCAATAACCACACTTTACAAAAAAGCTACTTTTAAACAGAATTGGGGATTTAATTTATCTTATCAAAATTCCTTAAAAATTGCTGGGCTCCATGGAAAAATTGATACTAATTTTATTTTTTCAAAAAAAAATATTGATAATGGAATTATTAAATTTAAATATAAAAATAAAATTAAAAAAATTGTAGTAAAAAATGCTAATCAAATTAATTTAGCTTTTATGTTTTATCTTAATAAAAAAAACACACATAAAGATAGTAATAAAAATATAAAAATTTCAGAATTAATTAATAAAGTTTTAATATCTGCAAAAAAGAAATTGGATTAAGGTATTAACTATCTTTATTAATCTTAAGAACTCCAATAAATGCTTCTTGGGGTATTTCTACTTTTCCAAACTGTTTTCCCCTAGCTTTACCCTTTTTTTGTTTATCCAATAGTTTTCTTTTTCTATCTCTAGCGCCACCACCATGAATTTTGGTTAGTACATCTTTTTTAAAACCTTTAATAGTTTCCCTTGCAATAATCTTTCCTCCTATTGCGGCCTGAACAGGAATCATGAAGTTGTGTCTTGGAATTAAATCTCTTAGTTTTTCACAGACTTCTCTTCCAACTGTTTGTGCAAAATCTTTATGTACCATCATCGATAAGGCATCTACTGGTTCAGCATTTACAAGTATTCCAAGTTTTACTAAATCACCCACTCTATGACCAATTATTTCATAATCAAAACTAGCATAGCCACTCGTCATCGACTTTAGTCTGTCATTAAAGTCAAATACAACTTCATTTAATGGAATTTCATAGCTTAAAACTGCTCTATTTCCAGAGTAGCTTAAATCAGTTTGTACACCCCTTTTATCCTGACAAACTTTTATAATCGCTCCTAAGTATTGATCTGGAGTAATAATTGTTGCCTTGATCCATGGTTCTTCAATATATTTAATAAAAGTAGGCTCTGGTAAACTTGATGGGTTTTGCAACTCTATAACCTCACCTTTGTTCATATAAACTTTATAGACAACACCAGGTGTTGTCGTTAGTAAACTTATATCAAACTCTCTCTCTAATCTTTCTGTTATAATTTCTAAATGTAGTAAGCCTAAAAATCCACATCTAAATCCCAATCCTAAAGCAGAGGACGATTCAGCTTCGTATGAAAAACTAGCATCATTTAATTGAAGTTTACCTAAGCCATCTTTTAATTTTTGATATTCAGAGCTAT
>Ga0075445_10001397_pt1 | contig 12356 bp, 10 predicted proteins | sample CoawatmetaG02DNA_FD_72350 | JGI IMG/M metagenome (GOLD analysis project Ga0075445, IMG submission 72350) | Marine microbial communities from the West Antarctic Peninsula - Coastal water metaG029-DNA | ecosystem: Environmental > Aquatic > Marine > Coastal | place: Atlantic Ocean: West Antarctic...
CCACCACCACTAGCATCAACTTGTGGAAAGGTAACATATTTAGTTTGCGAGCCATTACCATCTGTTGCTTTAATTTCTACACTAATTGAGGTAAAGCTTTGTGTGCTAGGTGTTCCTTTAATATAATCTCCACTAATAAATAAACCATTAGGTAAGTTTAATGCTGAGAAACTTACGGGTCCACTTCCAGTAGCATCTAAATACATGTCTATCATTGCAGAACCTTTAGTAAGTGTTGCAGGTCCATAAACATAAGTTGACCATGTGGGTCCATTTATTCCACCACCACCACCGTTTGAATCTACTTGAGGAAAAGTAAGATTTGTACTTGCAGTATTACCGTCTTGATCGGTAGCGATAATAGTTACACTGCTTGATGTAAAATTTTGTGTGTCTGGAGATCCAATAATTGAACCAGTGATTGACACAGATAAACCTGTTGGTAAGCCTGTTGCTGAATAAGTGACATTTCCAGTTCCACCTGTTGTATAAAGATAAATAGGTGTGATTGCATTATTAACTGTCAAAGTTGCAGGTGGATAAGGAGTTGACATAAATGATAAAGAACCTTCGGCTCCATCATTATAAGCTCCACCACTATTATCTTCAACAATGTCAAAAGTTATGCTTGCTGTTGCAAAACTATTGAAATCCATCATATCTGTTGCAGTAAGGGTTGTGTTCCAAGTTCCAGCACTTGTTGGTGTTCCAAAAATCATACCACTTGTGTAATCAAAAGTTAATCCATCAGGTAAATCTGATGCAGAATATGTTACTCCATTTATAGATGATGCTGTTCCACTTACACTTACGTAAGAACTAGTTGTAAGAGTACCAGGTGAAGTAGGGAAAGTTGTCCAAGATATAGCACCAGCAGCATATGTTGTTGTATCTGTTCCAGTTGCTGTAGCAGCCACTGTTGCAGCAGTACTATAAGTTGCAGTTGTATCTGTAAGCAATGATGCTGCAGTCATAGAAGCTGAATCTGCATCTTGTGCCATATTTTCGTAAAGACTTTGGTTAGTTGAAGCCATAGTCATTATTGCATCTGATCCACTTTCTGTATCAGCAAGGTTTGTAAAAACATTACTTGTTAAACTTTTATCTCCTGAAGAAGCAATATTGTTAAACACCATCGCATTCATTTGATCGCTTCCAGAAGAAGATATTATATTCGCAATAGCCCCTGAGTCGTCTGATGATATATTTGTCATTGCAGTGCTCATCATATTATTCACAAGATCACCTTGAGTTTCATACATTTTATCCATCATACCGGAATCAACGCTACTTAGATTACTCATTAAATCCAAAGCAAAATTATTTTTTGGGGCTACACCATCAACAGCCATCATATTATTTTGTTCACTTACGACTGTTTCAAAAATTAATGATGCTGTTTGTTCATCAGCTCCTGAAACCAACATAGCCATAGTTCCCATGGTGTTATCGTTAGAATAAGTCATCATGTCTTTAAAAACTTCTGCCTTAAATTTTTGCATATCAGGATCGGTATCTGCGAAAGTAGTTGCTGTAGCAGCACTATCATTTACATTATCTGTTCCTGTATTTTCAAAATGATTAAAAATATCAAAATCATCTTGAACGAAACCTTGCATTACATCACCAATTATTTCAGGGTTTGTATCCATCATGGTTTCCATCATAAAAATTGCACTATCACCCTGGCTATCCATCATAAGTCCAGCTGTAGCTTCAGCAGCAGTTTGACTGCTATTGTTAATGATACCATTAAAAATTTGACCTTTTAAATTGTTATAAAAATTGTTTTGAATTGCCATCAAGTCTGCAGGGTCAGTTCCTGGTGCAAATGTATCGGTACCTGGTGTTGAAAAAAATGGATCATTGCCTGGTGTAGTGGGGTCTATTTTAGCTGTCTCTATATGATTAAAAATATCAAAATTTTGTTCTGCTAAATTTCCATAAACTGAAGTAATCATTGTATCGTTATTTTCCATCATGGAACTCATTAAATAGGCTGAGTTTTTTCCACTAGTTTGCTGCATCATATCAGCAATCATTGCAGCATCTCCTTCATCAGCATTTTGAAATGCACTTTGAGTAAAATTATTCATCATACTTGGATCAGATTGCATGTAAGCATCCATTTTATCAGAAGCAACTTCAGTAAATGTTGCTAAAATATCCATAGCTAAATTTCTTTGATCTCCATCTACAGGCTGAGTATTTGTAATTTCATTCATCATATAAGCGCCCATTGCAGTATCGCCCACTGCCATCATTTGAGCCATAGTGTCAGCAACAAAGTCACTATCGTCTTGAATCATTTCAGTAACAATTGTTTCTCTTAAGTTTTCAAAATTCCCTGATTGAGACGTAGAGACGTGAGAAAATATATCAAAATCTTGTTCTACTATTTCAGTCATCAATAATGTGGCGCTCTCAGAATTATTTTCCATCATGTTTTCCATTAGACGCATTGATTGATCAGAATTTGAATTAACAATAATGTCTGATAATAAACTCAAGTCATCTGTAGATTGCTCAACTACGTAATCTAGTTTTGATTTTTTTAACCCTAGTAATTCAGCTTTATAAGCTTCAACATCAGCTGCATCTGCTATACCATCTCCATTTGCATCTGGAATTGTTCCACTTGCAAGTTGTTTTGCTATAGCTCGCTCAATTTTCTCTTCACTTTTAGTTGCAGACTGGACTGTTATCTCTTTAATTGAGTCTACTACACTATTTTTTTCTTCTTCTGATAATTGCGTATCTTCAGAAGAAGATAAAGTAGTTGTAAGATTGCTTGAGTCCCCATTAGATAAGGCTTGCTGTTCTTCTTCAGTAAAATTAAGAGAAACACCCGAAGCACTATCTGAAATAATTTTTGTTTCATTACTTCCTTCTATGCCTATTTCTAGTGTTCCAAGATTACCTGTTGAGTCCTCAAGAAGAGACACATTTTTTTTTCCTTCAGAGTTTTCACCGGTTATGAGCGTTCCATTAAGTTTAACATCAAGCCCAGAAAGCTTAACCTTCATTTCCCCATCTTTGTTTTTTGCAATAGTGCCAGACTCAAATGTAAACTTTCCATTTGTTATAGATAAAAAGAACAAAGGTTTAGAAGAATCTTTATCAAACTCTTTTACGGAAAATTCTGATTTATTTTTTAATGTTAAAAGTGAATTATCTATAAAAGAAATAATAATCAATGACCCTGTATCAGTTCTTATTTTGTCATCTATAAAAATTTGATCAAACTCATTTAATTTAATAGCTTTCTCTCCTTTAATTACAAACGCATCTCCCTGAAGAGAATCAATGAAGCCTACAAATTTTTCATCCCCATAGGTATTTGTAAAAAAAAATAGACTGAATAAAATTAATAGAAAATTAATTTTTATTTTGATAAGGTTAATTGTGTTTTTTTTAAATAAGTACATTAGCAAACTGATAATAATCAGTTTAATTATAATCTCTTTTTATAATATTTTCTCTATTATTATATTGTCACTAAGTTCAAAAATTGAGGGTAATTTAATAAAAAGCTTTAATTATTTGCCATACAAGTATTCAATTTTCTTTATGAAACCTTTAATGTTTTCAAAAAAGGATATTCAATCAAATAGTCCTACTAGCAAGAAACTTTATAGCATCATAAGCACAACAGAAAAAAAATCAGCACTTGATCCTATTTACTGGGAAACAAAAGTACTTCATCAAATTAATAACATAAAACAAAAAGCAGATTTTGAGAGAAATTTTATTAACCTCGTAATTTTATCAAAAAATAATAAAACAAAAAAAAAAATATTTAAAATTTATTATTTAAGAAATATCCCAAGGTTTAGTAGTGAAGTTGGTAAAGTAATTTTAACTAATTAAGATTGCTAGATATAGTATGTTTTCAAAACTCGATACTAAATAGAGTCACAAAAATAAAAACAACTTGTAAGAGAATATTTTTTGAGTAAAGATTCTAGTATTAATAAAATACTTAAATGGAATTATAAATGCAAAATAAAGGTATACTAAATAAATTAGAGTCAATTAATGAACAATTAAATTTGGGTCATTATTGGATAGTCCTTTTAAAATATAAACGAGTACTTTTTGTTTCACCAATACTTTTTGGCTTATTAGGTCTTTTTATTTCTTTAAATATTAACCCGACATTTCAAAGTCAAGCTACTTTAGTTATAGAAGAGTCCACTAAAAATATTGTGGACATACAGGAAGTATACTCAGGCGAGGGTTCGAGAAGTGGATTTCGTAATAGTAATTATATTAATAATCAAATTCAAATAATTGAAAGTGATGAAGTCCTAGGTTCAATCTTTCTTAATAAAAAAACAAAAAACAAAATAGAAAACATGCTCAAAAGATTACCAAAAAATTTTTTGAAAGAAAAATTAAAATTATTTAGCTTTTTTAAATTTGAAAATGAAGAAGAAAATAAAGTTGATTTAAAAAAATATACAAAAAAAAATTTAAGTGTTTCTCAAATAAGAAATAGTGATGTAGTGAATATTACAATGACTTCATCAAGTGCTGAATTAGCTAAATTTTTATTAGAACAAGTAATTGATGCTTATTTAAAATATGACGTTGATACAAAAGTTAAAGTAACAAATTATGCTAATGCACAGATCAATGTAAGACTTACAAAGTTACTTGAACAGATGGAAATAGCTGAGCAGAAATTATTAAATTATAAAAAAGAAAATAATCTAATTGATATTGGCAGTATTAAAGATTTAAAAATTGATCAAATTAAATCTGTTTCAAAAAGAATTATTGACACTAACAGAGAGTTACAAAAAAAACAAAATGATTTAACAGCTATTAAACTTGCAGATGGAGATGTAGATGAACTTTTGGCTATTGCAGATTTAAGAAGTAAAAAAGAAGTTGATGGAATAAGAACAAATATTAATGCAACAAACGACAACATTGAAGCACTTCAAATAATTTATAAAGATGAACATCCAAAAGTAAAAAAAGTTTTAAAAACAAAAGAAAATCTTGATAATAGACTTAAAGAAATTTTAGATGAAAATATTGCTGCTGCAGCTTATGAATTAGCAAATTTAAAAGGATTTATCACAATAAGCGAAGAAGAGCTTAATAATGCAAAATCTGATTTACAGGATCTTGAAGAAAAAGATGTTGAGTTACGACAATATGTTCGTGAGGTTGAAACAAACAATAAAATTTATGAAACTTTTTTACAAAGAATGAAGGAAACAAATGAAGTGAAAGAACTTCAATCATCTAACGTAAGAATAATTCAAAATGCATTATTACCGCTTAACCCCATATCTCCAAACATTCTAAAACTAACTTTTACATTTTACTTTTTCTCATTTCTAATAATTTTTGCTCTTTTGATTTATTTTGAATTTAACAGTAATACGGTTATTGAACCATCTAATCTTGATGAATTGAATATTCCTGTATTAGCAACTTTACCAGCAGTTAAAAAAATTGATAAAGGTTATCATTTATCACAAATGTTTATCGAGGACGTTGATTCTGAGTTTTCTGAGTCTATTCGAACCTTAAGAACATTAATGGTGGCTAAATTTCAAAAAAACAAATCAATACTAATAAGTTCGACTTATTCTGGAGAGGGTAAAACTACTATATCATTAAATACAGCACTCGCATTCTCAAAAATTGGTAGAGTTCTCTTAGTTGAAACTGACATAAGAAGACCTTCAGTGTTAAGCAAAACAAACCAAGCTGAAGAAGCGTCAAAAATTGGTTTTAGTGATATTATTCAAGGAGGTATTAAAATAAGTGATTGTATAATTAAACTCCCAGGCTCTGAATTAGGTGTTATGACATCTGGTACAAGAAGATCAGATTTGACAGATTTAACAACACCAAACAAACTTAAACAATTTTTTGATGTATTAAAAAATGAATATGATTATGTGATAATAGATACACCACCAATTCAACCAGTAAGTGATACATTATTTATAAGTCAAGCAACTGATCATAATTTACTTGTAGTAAGATCTAATAAAACAAAATTAGTTGGAATTAAATCAGTACTTAAAAAATTAAACAATGTTCAAGTAAAAGTAGATGGATTGATTTTTAACGACCTTGATACGTCTAAAGCAAGCTATTATGGTTATTATCAGTATGGTGGCTATTATAATAAGTATAAAAGTTATAGTTAATTATTACCAATTAAGCTTAAAACAAATATAATCGTTTCAATGTTATTTGAAAAAATTTTTCAAAGAGATGATAAATCATTTCTACTATTTTATCATTTATCTTTAAGTGTAGCTTTATATTTTACTTCAACCTTAGCTTATTATTTTAGAAATAAAACATGGGAGCTTAGTGGTAGTTACTTTGAGGCGTCCTTAATTATTGCACTAACATTTTTAATCTTAACAATTTTTAACTATAGTGAAAAAAGATACATAAAAGGAACAGTGCAATGGCTTAAGGTTGAATTTTTTATACTTTTACAAACATTTATTATTGTAATCTTACTTGCGGTAATGCTTAAAATTACAGATCAGTTTTCTCGTATTTGGTTATTTACTAACATGGGAGCATCTTTTATACTTTTCTTAATCTTTAAAGTAATATTTGATTTTATTTATACTCAATTAGTAAAATCTAATTCAATACAAAGAAATATTCTTTTAGTTGGAGATGCTGAGGGCTGTCAAAATATCATTCAAAAATTTCCAAAAAAAATAAGCAACTCAGTTATTAAGTGTTTAATAGCAATTGATCAGTTAGATAAAAAAGATTCAAATTTCTATGGAATTCCTAATTTTGGAATGAATGAAAACTTTGCACATATATTAAATCATCATTCAATAGGACAAATATGGATAATTTCATCAACAAAAACACAATCACATATTGAGGGTTTGATTGATAAATTTTTAAACTTTTCTGTAGATTGTCGTTTAATTCAACCAGAATCAAAATTTAAATTTATTGAAGGGTTAGATAGTGAGGCTGGTTTTGATTTTTATAATGTTTCATTTTCTCCTTTTTACGGGACTAGTTTTTTAATTAAAAGTATATTTGATAAAATATTTTCTTTAATTGCTTTAATATTAATGTCACCAATTATAATACTGTTTTCTATATTAATTTTAATTGAAGATGGATTTCCCATACTCTTCAGTCAAAAAAGAACCGGTTGGGATGGAAAGTCATTTAATATCATGAAATTAAGATCTATAAAAAAATTGGAAAATAAGGATGAGTCGTTGCAAGTAAAATCTGGTGACAGCAGACTTTTAAAAGTTGGTAAAATTATCAGACGATTAAGTATTGATGAATTACCTCAATTCTTTAATGTTCTTAAGGGTGACATGGCGATAGTTGGGCCAAGACCACATATGACTGACCATACTAAATATTATTCAAGTGATATTAAAAATTTTATGCAAAGGCACAAATGTTTACCAGGAATAACTGGCTGGGCACAAGTTAATGGATCAAGAGGGCCTACCGATAAAGAAGGTGCTATGGAAAAACGATTTCAACATGATCTATATTATATAAAAAATTGGAATTTAATGTTAGATGTGTATATCTTAATCAAAACAATGTTTGTAGTTTTGTTCCAAAAAGTTGATTAAGAAATGAATATATTTACTATTGGAGATATTCATGGTTGTTTAGATGAATTAACATCGTTGCACAAAAAAATACTTACTCATGATAAGTTTGATGTAAAAAATGATCTAATCATTTATTTAGGAGACTATATTGATAGAGGAAAAAACTCAAAAGAAGTTATTAATCAAATTCTTAAATTAAAAAATAATAAGATCAAAACTGTAAATTTAATGGGTAATCATGATGAATTCATGATTAATTTTTTATTTAATAACAAAAACAATATTGAAAATTGGTTAAATTTTGGTCTTGATCAAACTCTTAGAAGTTATGGCATTGAAGTTGTCAACTTTATTAAAGACGGATTTGGAGATGATATTATTGATCAATTAAGGAATACACTATTAAGCATAATGAGTGAAGAGCATATTAATTTCTTTAAAGGTCTAGAATTATCATTTTCATCAGAAAATTATTTATTTGTTCATGCCGGAATAGACCCAAAAAAAACATTAGAAGATCAAACAAAAGAAGATTTTTTATGGTCAAGATCCAAAAGTTTTTTTGATAAGGATTTTAAAGCACAAAAAATTATTGTTCATGGTCATACACCAGAAGAAAATATCGTTAATAACCCACATAGAATAAATATTGATACCGGTTGCTATTTTTCAGGAAAATTAAGTAGTGTATGCTTAAGTGATTATGACGATAGTAGGCTATTTATCAACAATCTATGAAAGTAAAGGTATTGGTTAATACAACCAATACTTGAAAAAATATAACCATCAATTATAAATAAGTCACAATTGATTCTAAATAGTTATGAAAATATATTCTATAAAAGAAATAGTAGAAGCTACAAATAGTTTTCTAAAGCCAAAAACAAAAACTTTACCTAAAAAAAGTAAAAAAATAAAAGATATAAAATTACCTCCCAAGACAGAAAATATAATTGCTGAAGCAGAAAGTGCTATTTTAGATGAAAATAAAAAAAAGCCATTATTATTAAACAATGAAGCACCTAACGTACCTAGGCATAGTATAGATTCATTTAATTATAAAACTAAGATTAAACCAGAAGTAAAAGATCATATGATAAATGAACTTTACTTGTATCTTAAAAAAAAGGTTAGAAAAAGTACTCTTAAATTAATTATAGATGAACAGTTAGAGATAAAAAATTTAAGAAATAAAGTAAATATTTTAAAACAAACTGAAGCTAATTTAAAAAATAGTTATCAAACATTAAAAAATGAACATGAATCAGTTTTGTTAGATAATAAAAATTTGGAAATAAATAAAATACAATTAAATAGTGAAATCAATGAATTAAGAATTAGTAATGAAGTTTTACAAAATAATTTAAATCAAGTTACTGAAAATAACAAACAATTAAATAAAGTAATTGTAGAATTAAAAACTGAAAATAATGTTCACTATAACAATTTAAATCAAGTTACTGAAAACAATAAACAGCTAGATATAGAAAATAAAGATTTGAAAGTTGATTTCGATAAAACCAAAAATGATTTAAATGAATATATAGAAAAAAACAGATCTAATGAAATTCACAATTTTGAACTTAAAAATACTGTATCTAGATACATTGTTAATACAAAAAAAATACAAGAGAAACTTGATTTAGCAGAAAAATCAAATTATTTAAAATTAGAAGCGCAGACTGGAAAGGTAAAATTTTACCAAGAGGAGAATGTTAGATTGTCTAGTGAACTACTAGCAGGGCAAAAGAAAAATACAACAATCAAAGAAAATTTAAACTTTATAGAAACTGAAAAAGAAGAAATATCAAATAAAATTAAAGAACTTAATAAATCAATAGATGAAAAAACCAATATTATTACATCAAATTTTACAAAACAAGATTTAGTTAAAACTGAAGAAATAACCGAAACATTAAATGATAAAGAGCAAAAAAGCCTTGATGAAGTAATTAATAGAATTTTTGCTAAAATTTAAATTTAATCTCAAACAATCCAAAATAACTAACAATTTATACAATTATCAATCTTATGTAATTATTGACTCATAATTTTTAAAAGGTTAAAATTATTTCATAAATTTATGATGATACAATGCAAAAACTGTAAACAAAAATTCTATGTTATGAATGAAAATTCTGAGCTTGAAGGTAAAGTTATTCAATGTAAATACTGTAATGATCAATCAATATACGAGTCAAGAACAGTATATTTAGAAAATAGACTAAAAGAATTAAGCAAAGATTTAGATAATGCTGAAATAAAAATAAATTATAAAAAAAAAGAACACCAAGATAAAATAGATCAACTTCATAATGATTTAAAAGGCAAAAATAATGAATTAAAAATACAAACATTATTACAAGAAAAAGTTAATTTTTTTGAAAATCGTTTAAAAGACACTGAAAAGTTAAACTTAGAAGAATTAGAATTAGTAAATGAAGTTAAAAAAATTAAAAATAAAATTAGAACAACTTCTGAAAATATTTCCAGTCAAAACAAAGACATTGAGAATAAGACTAATTATTTAGAAACAAGAATAAGTTCATACAATACTGAGGAACCAGAAGAAAAAAATAATTCCTTAAATGAAGAAAGTTCTATAAATGATACTGGTGAAATAGTAAGTATTAATAAAAATTTAAATACGTCAGAAAAACATAAATATCAACAAGAAAAGAATAATAAGATCAAAAAATTTAAATTTTTTACACCTGGTTTTTTAAAATAGTTTAAGTAAAGTTTTCATTTATGATTGATAAAAATGATGATTTGAATAGAACTAATCACCACACAACTTTGACATCTAATAATAATGATGATGGAAAATTAATAATTAAAGATGAGATTTTAAAAATTAACGATCTTATAAAAAATAAATTTCATTTACCAAAACTTAACCAAAATATTAAAGACAAATTTTTAGATATAAAAAAATCTACTTTTGAATTAAAAAATGATTTTCAAAACCAATCATTAAAAATTTTGAGTTCAATAGAAAAAGAAGAAGATGAAATTTATGACCTAAGTGAAATAAATAATATACAATCGGACATATTTGAAAATCAAAAAATATTAATTGAAACCTATAAGAATAAAAAAAATAAATTACAATTATATACCCTTAAATTAGAAAAAAAACTGACAGAGCAAAAGTCATCTAACAGAAATTTTTTGCTAAATAATACTGAATTAAAAAGTACTGTAAGTCGTTTTATCAAACATAATAAAAATTTACAAAATGAGATAAACCGATTAAAGCAGGCTCAATCCGACTCTTTAATATATAAATCGCGTAATGAAGAAATGTCTAATCAAATAAAATTTTACCAAGAAGACAATGTTAGATTATCAAATGAGATAATAAATATTCAAAAAAAATATGAAACCATTAAAGGTAATTTAGCTTCATCTGAAAAAATAAAAGAAGATATTTTTAAACAAATTAAAGATTTAAACAATTCTTTAACTAAAACCAATATTGTTGGCACTCCATTTGTAAAAAAAATTGTTGAGGAAGAATCCATTAATTCAAAAGTATTAAACAACATTAAAAATAAAAATTTAAAAGATGAAAAAATTAAATATGAAAAAAATACTGATTTAGACGAAGAAATTAATAATATTTTTAAATAATTATATTAATTAATTTTATTTTTTATTTCAAAAACTTCACATTTTTGACCAGTTTTCAATATTGTAAAATATGAATGCTCTGTTGTAACATTTTCAAAACTTAAGTTTTGAGAACAATATGTTTTAGCAAATTTATAATGATAACTATTAATAAATTCACATTCACCATTAACACAATTAGCTGTAGCTGCTATTACCTTTGAAAAAAAAAATATATTTAGAATTATCAAGATAAAAAATTTATTCATTTAGGTTAATATTTTTTTATTAAATTTATTGATATCATTTTATATATATCTCTATTAACTTAATTACACATTAAGAATAATAAAATTTAATTAAAATTTTATAGTAGTTTTTTTACCTGTAGCTCAAGTTTTTGTTAATCCTATTGAAATACTTTTATTGAGCGCAATCGTTGGAGTGCTTTCAGGTTTATTTGGTGTTGGTGGTGGTTTTAATATGGATCTTGGAACACAAATGTTATTTAGAGCAAATGAAGTGGAGCTTGGAAAACAGTGGGCTAACAACAAATTGTTAACTAGTTTATCTGAAGATTATAAAGCTTTTGGATGTTTAAGACGAGGTCAAAATATTACTGTACTGTTTAAACAAAAGAGTAAAGAAATTGAAGGTGAGTTCCTTGGAAGGTTAGTCCTTGGTGTTGAAGGGGATGATGTTAAAGTTTTCGGAGCAACCATCTACTAATAAAAAAAATCACTTTATATTAAATATTTATTTGACAAATAATCAATCGGGTGTATTGACGGTTGTAATGTCAATTTCCAACATAAAAGTATTAAATAAAATTTCAGATTTTAAAGCAACTATTATCAAAACAGGTATTTTTGTCAGTCTAGCTGCATATTGGGGAATTATATTAGTTGGAACTTTTATCACATTTAGTTAAGTTGTTTTTTAACAACTCTTTATTTTTTATGGATGTATTTTTACCAATAGCTCATGTATTTGTTAATCCTATTGAAATACTTTTATTGAGTTCAATTGTTGGAGTGCTTTCAGGTTTGTTTGGTGTTGGTGGTGGCTTTTTAATGACACCATTCTTAATTTTTTTAGGCGTACCACCTGCATATGCAGTTGCAAATGAAGCTAACAATATTC
>Ga0075445_10001400_pt1 | contig 12337 bp, 15 predicted proteins | sample CoawatmetaG02DNA_FD_72350 | JGI IMG/M metagenome (GOLD analysis project Ga0075445, IMG submission 72350) | Marine microbial communities from the West Antarctic Peninsula - Coastal water metaG029-DNA | ecosystem: Environmental > Aquatic > Marine > Coastal | place: Atlantic Ocean: West Antarctic...
GTGTCGCAGACTACGGTCTAGAAGCTGATTTATTTGAGGCATTACCTCAATTCCTAGAAGAGTTGAATAAATTAAATAGTATACAAAAATAATCAGTACTGTAAAAATTTAAGATATGCCCAGAGAAGCAATGGATTATGATGTGGTAATCGTTGGTGGAGGTCCATCAGGATTGTCTACGGCAATAAAACTTAAACAATTAGACCCAGAATTAAATGTTTGCTTGCTTGAAAAAGCTTCAGAAATTGGTGCCCATATTTTAAGTGGTAACGTGTTTGAAACTAGAGCTTTAGATGAATTGTTTCCTAATTGGAAAGAGTTAAACGCACCAGTTAAAACAAAAGTTTCAAAAGAAAAATTTTTATTTTTAAGTAAAACAAAATCGTTAAGTTGGCCAACTTGGCTACTTCCTTCGGTCCAAAAAAATCATAACAATTATATAATAAGCCTAGCCAATTTATGTAGATGGCTTGCAGAACAAGCAGAAGCTCTAGGGGTTGAGATATTTCCAGGATTTCCTGCAAGTGAAATTTTATACAATAAAGATGGATCTGTAAAAGGTGTTGCAACTCAAGATATGGGTATCGATAAAGAGGGAAATAAAAAAGATAGCTTTGAGCCAGGTATAGAATTAAACGGAAAAGTAACAGTATTCGCCGAAGGTTGTAGAGGACACCTTGGAAAAGAACTTATAAAAAAATTTAACCTTGATAAAGATAAAGACCCCCAACAGTATGGAATTGGATTTAAAGAAATATGGGAAATCACTGATAGTAATCACGACGAAGGAATGGTTATGCATACAGCTGGATGGCCATTAGATAATAATACTTATGGTGGAAGCTTTATGTATCATGCTGAAAATAAACAAGTATTTTTAGGATATGTAATTGGTCTAGATTATAAGAATCCATACCTCTCACCTTTTGATGAATTTCAAAGATTTAAAACCCACCCAGCAATTAAAAAAGTAATTGAAGGTGGAAAACGTATTTCTTATGGAGCAAGAGCTTTAATCGAAGGTGGAATACAAAGCTTACCTAAGATGTCTATGCCTGGAGCATTATTAGTTGGTTGTGATGCTGGAACTTTAAATATGCCTAAAATCAAAGGATCACATACAGCAATGAAAAGTGGAATGATTGCAGCAGAAACTATTTTTGAAAATTTAAAAGAAGATAAAGAATTATTAATTTATGAAGATAAGTTTAAAAAAAGTTGGGTTTATGAGGAACTTCATCAAGCTAGAAACGTTAAACCTAGTTTTAGTTGGGGTTTAATACTTGGAATAATATTTACAGGAATAGATCAAATTTTATTTAGAGGAAAACTACCACTAACACTTAAACATAATCATGCTGACCATGAAACTTTAAAACCAGCAAGTGAAATGCCAAAAATTGACTATCCTAAACCTGATAATGTTATTACTTTTGATAAAACAAGTTCAGTTTATTTAACAGGTACAAATCATACTGAAAATCAACCAGTGCACTTACAGCTTAAAGATCCAAACTTACCTATTAGTTATACTTTAGAAAAATTTGATGAACCTGCTCAAAGATATTGTCCTGCTGGAGTTTATGAAGTTCAAGTTGAAAATGATGTTAATAAATTTGTTATAAATTCTCAAAATTGCATTCATTGCAAAACATGTGATATTAAGGAACCTTCGCAAAATATTATTTGGGTTACGCCAGAAGGCGGTGGTGGTCCAAAGTATGGAAATATGTAATTTTGTATTTGAATATTAATTTAAATATAGAAAATTAATAAAATTTTAAGAAATATCGATAGCGTTCTTTTTTAAAGCTTCCATTGAGACAAGCTTTAATGTTTTTTCATGGGTTCTTTTTAAGTAAACTGGACACCCCTTTCCAGCATCAACTGCTCTTGCATACCAACTAGCACAAACACACCATCCATCTCCATCTTTTAATCCTGGAAAACCAAATTCTGGATGAGGTGTAATTAAATCATTACCAGCTTCTTTACACCATTCTAAAAATTCAGTTGTAACTTTTGCACAGACAGTATGAACACCATGATCATTTTCATCTGTACTACAGCATCCATCACGATGCCATCCAGTTAAAGGATCGTTAGAACACTCTTCTAGATCTTCACCTAGAACGTTTTTTTGTTTATCTTCCATTAAATTTTTGTTGGATTAGTTTGGTCTTTATAAACAATCTCAGGATCAAAAGATTTTTCTTTCTCTTCAAACTTCATTTCAATTTCTCTACCATTTTCAATTGGGCCTAATGGAATTGATCTATAAAAACATGATCGATAACCAACATGACAGCTTGAACCATCTCCGATATCAACAGTTAACCAAATAGAGTCTTGATCGTCATCAATTCTAATTTCAGTTACTTTTTGAGTGAAACCACTAGTTTTACCCTTGTGCCAAATTTGTTGTCTTGATCTGCTAAAATAATGAGCCTCTTTAGTCTCAATAGTCTTCTTAAAAGCTTCAACATTCATGTAACCGTGCATTAGAATATCTTTAGTTTTTGAGCACATTGTAATGACGGGAATTAAGCCATCATTATCAAATTTTGGTGAAAGGAGTTTTCCTTCTTCAATTTCGACAATATTTTCTCTTTTTTTAAACATATCTAGGTAATTATGTAGCATATTGACCGATATATTAAATATTTTAAAACCAGTATTTTACTGTATAAAGTTGCCGTATGAAATTAGTAGAAGACACAGATAGCAAGATTTTAGATACCAAAAAAGTTTCTGACAAAGAAGCTGAAGAGGCTTTTAAAACTATTTTAACTTGGATGGGTGAAGATCCCAGCAGAGAAGGGTTATTAGAAACACCAAAAAGAGTTGTTAAAGCATTTAAGGAATATTTTGGTGGATATACTGAAGATGCAAATAAAATTTTAGAGAAAACTTTTGGTGATGTTGAGGGTTATGATGACATGGTTGTTGAAAAAAATATTTCAGTATCAAGTCATTGTGAGCACCACATGGCACCAATAGTTGGGACAGCACATGTTGCATATATTCCAAAAGATAGAGTTGTAGGTTTAAGTAAACTTGCAAGAGTAGTGGAAGTTTTTTCAAAAAGATTACAGACACAAGAAAGATTAACAATGCAAGTTGCTCAAGCTTTAATGACCTCATTAGATGCAAAAGGAGTTGCTGTTACAATTGATGCAGCACACCAATGTATGACGATGAGAGGTATTAAAAAAGAAAATGCAACAACAGTTACAAATTATTTCTTAGGTGAATTTAAGAAAGATTTAAATATTCAGAATAGGTATTTAAGATTTATTAGTAAGTAACTTTCCTAAGGGGGGAAACATGTCAGATAATTTTAAAGCACTAGTTGTTAATCAAGAAGGTGAAAATTTTATACGAGAAGTAAAATCTATAGATAAATCATTTTTAAAACATGGCGATGTGCTTGTTCAAGTGGATTACTCGGACTTAAATTATAAAGATGCACTTATTTTAAATAACGGTGCAAAATTAGTAAAAGAATTCCCTCATATTCCAGGTATTGATTTTGCAGGTACTGTTTTAGAAAGTGATAATTCAAAATTTGTAAAAGGAGACGAGGTGATTCTTACAGGTTGGAGAGTTGGAGAAATTTACTTCGGTGGTTATTCTCAGTTTGCTAAAGTTAATGGAGATTATTTAGTTAAAAAACCAAAGGATATCACATCCAAGCAAGCAATGATTTTAGGTACTGCCGGACTAACAGCATTATTATGTTCATTTGCAATCAAAGCTAGAGAAGAACTTTTATTAGGTGAGAAAGTTAAAGATGTTTTGGTAACTGGTGCTTCTGGAGGTGTTGGAAGTATTGCAGTGATGATTTTAAATAAATTTGGTTATAATGTTACAGCTGTTACTGGAAAAACAGAAAATGAAGAATACTTAAGATCATTAGGCGCTAAAAACATAATAAATAAAGCAGATTTAGACAAAGATGCTAGACCATTAGATAAAGGTTTGTGGGATGGTGTTGTTGATACAGTTGGTGGAAAAATACTTGCTAATGCGCTTGCACAAACTAGAGATAATGGAATTGTTGCAGCCTGTGGAAATGCTTCTGATTATAAATTAAACACAACAGTTATGCCTTTTATTATTCGAGGTGTTAAGCTTTGGGGAATAAACTCAGTTACTGCATCGATAAAAAGAAGAGAATTTGTTTGGAAACAAGTTGAAAATCTTATTGATTTTGAACAATTGGAAAAATCAATTAAAACTGTGAGCTTAGAAGACTTAATAGATATATATCCAAAAATGTTAAAAGGTGAAACATCGGGTAGATATATAGTTGACCTTAACAAATAAATGGATTGGGACAAATTAAAAATATTTCATGCAGTCGCAGAGGCTGGTAGCTTCACTAACGCAACAATAAACTTAAATTTAAGTCAGTCTGCAATAAGTAGACAAATTCAATCACTAGAACAAGATCTTAAAGTACAACTCTTTGAAAGACATGCTAGAGGATTAACTTTAACTGAAAATGGTGAATATGTTTTTAAAACTGCGCATGAAGTAATCGGCAAGCTTAAAGAAGTAGAAGCTTCTTTGGGTGATCAAAAAAATAAACCAACAGGAAAATTAACAATTACAACTGTTAGAAGCTTTGGAACTCATTGGCTAACGCCAAGAATTGAGGAGTTCATGAGACTTAATCCTGAGATTGAAATTGAATTAGTATTTGATGATAAGGAGTTAGACCTGAGTACTCGTCAAGCTGACATTGGAATATTTATGAGAAGACCAAAACAATTAAATTATATTCAAAAAAAATTAATAGATATTAAATATTACATCTATGGATCAAATAAATATTTAGAAAAGTTTGGTATGCCAAAAACAATCACAGATTTAAATAAACATAATTTTATTTCATTTGGAAAAGGTGCTCCTTCGCCAGTCTATAATCCTGATTGGGCTTTAAAACTTGGAATGCATGATGGAAAAAAAAGAAAAACAGTTATGAAAGTAAATAGTGTTATGGGTTTACTTTTAGCTGTAGAGTCTGGAGTAGGTTTGGCTGCTTTACCAGAGTATCTAGTTTCAAATTCTAGCAATGTTATTAAGGTTTTACCAAAATCAGAAGGACCTATTACTGAGGCACACTTTGTTTATCCTCAATCACTAAAAAATACTGCTAGAGTTCAAGCCTTCAGAAATTTTCTATTTAGTAAAATTGGTGACTGGAAATAATTTTAATAAATAAAATCTTATTCAAAGAGAAGTATACACTGCGACAATTATTGCGATTGATAATCATTCTCAATGCAAATAATAAGCATTCTAATTTAATTAAATTAACAATAAGGAATAAAAATAATGAAAAAATTGACTATTTTTGCCTTTTTCATGGCTTTTTTTGTAAACACGACGTTTGCAGCTGAAGTTAATGTATTTAGTGCGAGACACTACGACTCAGACGTTCAACTTTATGAAAAATTTACAGCGAAGACTGGGATTAAAGTAAACATAGTATCTGGAAAAGATAAAGCTCTTCAAAAAAGAATAACTGAAGAAGGGGCTGCCTCAAAAGCTGATCTTTATATTACAGCAGATGCTGGAAGACTTGGTGCATTTGAGGCAAAAGGAATGTTTCAAAATTCAATGACTCCAGCAATTAAAGCTGCAGTTCCATCTAATTTCAGAAGCACTAAATGGACTGGAATAGCTAAGAGAGCAAGAATTATGTATTATTCTCCAGAAAGAGTTAATGCAAATGAGCTTAACGGCATGACTTACGAAGGTCTTGCTGACCCTAAATGGAAAGGTAGAGTTGTTATAAGAAAATCTAACAATATTTACAATCAATCACTTGTTGCATCAATAGTTAAAAATGTTGGTAAAAAAGAAACTTGTGCTTGGGCAAAAGGTGTAGTGGCTAATATGGCCAGAGATTCTAAAGGAAACGATAGAGCTCAAATTTTAGCTGTAGCAGCAGGTGAGGCTGATTTAGCTGTAGCAAACACTTATTACTTAGCTTTAATGTTATCTGGTAAAAAAGGTGCGGAGCAACAAGCAGCTGCAAAAAAAGTTTTACCATTCTTTCCTAACCAAGGAGATAGAGGAACTCACATGAACATTAGTGGTGGGGGAGTATTAAAAAATGCACCTAATCCAGATAATGCAAAAAAACTACTTGAGTTCTTATTAACTAAAGAAGCGCAACAGCATATAGTTAATAATACATTTGAATATCCAATGATTGCAGGTGTTGAGCCTCATGCATTAGTTAAACAAATGGGTCTTGGATATAAGCAAGATTTAGCTACTAAAGTTGTTAATTATGGAAAAAATCAAGCAACAGCATTAGAGTGTATGCTTGCTGCTAATTGGAAGTAATTAATAAGTGAAAAAGAATTTATTCAATTTTGATAAAAATAATTCTTCTGATGTAGATGGTTCACTTGCGGGTCAGATAACATGTGAACCATGTGCTTTAGAGTGTGAAAAAATCAAAATTAGAATAGATAATAGAAAATTATCAGATATTAAAGACGAAGAGGTTGCACATATCCTTTCTCCCTTTAAATTTTGACATTTTTCTTTTTAATGAATGTGCCTATAAACCCTCCTTTAGGATTCTTACCCTTTCCTAAAAAGATTATAGGCATAAAAAAAATTTAGAAAGCAAAATAATAAAATGATTAAAGAATTTAAAATTCCAAATGTAGTCTTTAAAATTAGAGAAGGTGATACTGCGGCATCAGAAGGTGTTTGTGCTATAGGTGGAAAATGGACAGATGAATCAACAGATGATTATTTTAAGGGCAAAAGAGTTGTTTTATTTAGTCTACCAGGAGCTTTTACACCAACTTGTTCATCACAACAATTACCTGGATTTGTAAAAAATTATGAATTAATAAAAAGTCTCGGTATTGATGAAATATACTGCTGTTCTGTTAATGATTCTTTTGTTATGAATGCATGGGCAAAAAAAATGAATATTACCAATATTAAGTTAATACCTGATGGATCGGGTCTTTTTACAAAATATATGGGAATGTTAATTGCAAAAGATCAGAATGGCTTTGGACAAAGAAGCTGGAGATATGTGACAATTATTAATGACGGCGTGGTTGAGAAGTGGTGGCAAGAACCAGGAATTAATAATAATGGATCAGATAACGACCCATATGAGCAAACAACACCCGAAAACTGCATAGAATATCTTTCAAACAAATAATTCAGAAAGTAAATAATTTATATAATATTTAAGAATTAACTTGCGTAATCTCTCTCTCAAATTGGTTTCGGAGTTAGTATTAACTTCCCCTAGAAATAGGGGAAGTTTCTTAAAAACTTGATATTAGAGTATTATAAATTATGGGAATTAAAAATATTAACATTTGGTATATTAGTTCATTGGCAATATCTATAGCAGTAGCCATCCCAATACTAACGATCTGTGTTGGATTTTTTGAAGATACTAGTAATTATTACTCAATATTAAAAAATAATACCTTGGTTGATTATATAAATCACTCATTGATTCTTTTGTTTGGTGTTTTGTTCTTAACTTTTGTTATGGGTGTTGGATGTGCTTACCTTGTATCCTTTTATTATTTTCCTGGTGCGAATTTTTTTAAATGGGCATTAATTTTATCATTTGCAGTTCCACCATACATATATGCTTATTCATTAACTGCTTTTTTTGAAAATTATGGAACTGCATTTTCTATACTAACAAATTTATTTGGAGAAGGTGAATACAATAAACATATTCCTAAAATGGATGGGATGTTTGGCGCAATTATTTCTCTATCCTTTTCTCTTTTTGGATATGTGTATGTTTTAACAAGAGCATCATTTCATTATCAATCTCAAAACCTTATTGATCTTGGTAAAAATTTAGGTTTTTCCAAAAAAAAATCTTTTTTTAAAATTATTCTACCTTCTGCAAGACCAGCAATTATTGCAGGACTATCTTTAGTTGCTATGGAAACTTTATCAGATTTTGGAACAGTAGACTTTTTTAATGTATCCACATTAACCACAGGAATTTATAACGCATGGATTTCTTTTGATGATTTATCTTTGGCAAATAGGCTATCTTTTTTCCTTCTAGTATTTATTTTGGGATTATTTATTATAGAAAACTTGTCTAGAAAAAAAGCACAATATCATTCGCCTACAAAAAGTGGTTTTAAAAGTAAAACACTGGTTAACTTAGCAAAACCACTAGCTACTCTTGCATTTATTTTTTGTAGCTCTATTTTTGTTACTAGTTTTTTATTTCCAGTTTTACAAATGTTTTATTGGACAATTATTTTTCCAAAACATCTTAATGATTTAAATATTATTCAGCTTTTTCTTAATACTGGGATGCTTGTATTGTTAGCTAGTTCTGTACTAATAACTTTTGCATTTATATCTAATTATGGAAATAGAGTTTCAAAAAGTAAATTTTTAGAAATCTTAACTACATTTTCTATATCCGGGTATGCAATACCAGGAATTATTCTAGCCGTTTCTTTTATAACTTTTGTTGCCTGGTTTGATAATACCGTAGTTAGTTTTTTTGGATTTAAAACAATTAAGACTTTATTTATTGGATCAATTCTAGGTCTAGTCAGCGTTTATTTTGTAAGATTTTATTCTTTAGCATGCAATGGAATTAAGTCTGGTTATCTAAAAATCAATTATTCAATTGATGAAAGTGCCTATTTACTTGGTTTTTCTAAATTCAAAACCTTTACAAATATTCATTTTCCATATCTGAGAAATTCTATTCTGTTAATAGGTCTAATAATTTCAATAGAGATAATTAAAGAGCTTCCAATTACATTAATTATGAGACCTTTTAATTTTGAAACATTTGCTACTACAGCCTATATTTATGCTTCTCAAGACTTATTGGAGGCAGCAGCTGTACCTTCTTTATTCCTAATTTTAATCACAAGTACCTTTATTTTAATTACTTCCAGGTATACTTTGAGAGACTAATTATGACTAAAAATTTTTTAGAAATTAAAGATGTAACTTTTGAAGCAAGTAAAGTTAATAAAGTCCATAACGTATCTTTTAATATTAAAAAAGAAGGAGATATTATATGTTTGTTAGGACCATCAGGTATTGGAAAAACTACCATACTAAGATCTATTGCTGGTTTAACTAAAATTAAATCTGGAGAAATTTTATTAAAAAATAAAATAATTTCATCAGATAACATTCATGTTGAACCCGAAAATAGAAACATATCACTATCATTTCAGGATAATTGTCTATTTCCACATTATAACGTAATTCAAAATATTCAATTTGGTGCTGAAAGAAATAAAAAAAAAAAACAAACAATATCTACTAATGAGATAATAAAATTTTTAAACCTTGAAAAAATTAAGGAAAAATTTCCACATCAAATCAGCGCAGGTGAAGCCCAAAGAGTTGCCCTTGCAAGATCTTTGGTTACAAAGCCTGATTTATTATTATTAGACGAACCATTATCAAATGTTGATCAAAGCTTTAAAGAAGAAATCCAAGTTAAATTAAAAAAACTATTAACAGAATCAAAAATAACGACCATTATAGTTACCCACGATTCTTACGAAGCTTTTTATTTAGGTGGTAAATGTGGAATAATTTTAAATGGTCAATTAAGACAATTTGACAATCCATATAATGTCTATCATTTTCCAAATTCTGTTGAGGTAGTTAATTTTTTGAATAGAGGTATTTTAGTTCCTGCAAAAGTTACAGGAGAAGATACGCTAGAAAATGAGGACTTAGGTTTGATTAAAGGAAATTTTGTTAAAACTTATCCCAAGGGGTCTGATGTACAGCTTTTACTTCAACCAGAAGATTTACAGCATGATGATAACAGTAATTTAAAACTTGAAGTAGTTGATAGAAAATTTAGAGGAACGAATTTTATTTATACACTAAAGACTTTAACGAATAAGTTGATTCCAGTTTTTGTCCACTCTCACCATAGTCATCAACATGAGTTAAAAGATAGATTTGGAATTAAGAGACCAATTAATATCGACCATATAGTTTGTTTCTAATACAAGCTAAATTTAAGATGAATAGTAAATTAAAAATATTTTTTAAGGGTATAGTTGACGTTAGTCCGTTAATGATCCCGGTTGTGCCCTTTGGAATAATTTTTGGAGTTCTTTCTATAGATCTTGGTTTAACACCAATTACAACCATGGCCATGTCTATTATTATTTTTGGTGGCGCATCCCAAATTATTTTTTTACAACTTTTTTCTGCTGGAGCTTCATCACTAGTAATATTAAGCTCTGTTGGTGCGGTTAATTCAAGACATATGCTATATGGGTTAGTTTTATCAGAGCACATGTCAGATCTTAAGATTTTCTGGAAAATTATTATTTCATATTTTTTAGTCGACCAAGCCTTTGCAGTTTCAAATTCTTATTTAAAAAACAATGATAACAAAGATAGAGCATTTCATGTGTTTGGTGGAGGTGCCACTTGTTGGGTTGTTTGGCAAACAACAACAATAATTGGAATTTTTTTAGGTTCAGTAATACCTGAAAAATTAGGTTTAAGTTTTGCAATACCTCTAACTTTTTTAGCACTTCTAGTGAATGATTTTAGAAAATTAATAAATATAATTGTGATAATTATTTCTGGTCTAGTTGCAACATTAGGTTATGAGCTTATACCTTTTAAAGCGTATGTAATTGTAGCTGCAGCAGTTGGTTTAATTGCAGCAATGATTTTAACTAAATTCATGAGGATTAAAGAATGATTGAATGGTCTTTAATAATTTATTGTGGTTTGATTACTTTTTTTTCAAGATTTTCTATGATTGCTTTACTCAAAAAAGAAATGTTTACAGATAGAATTAGAGTGGTTTTATCATTTGTTCCTTCAGCAATATTCCCAGCAATAATTTTTCCAGCAATTTTTTTAAATAATGCTGGAGATTTTATGTTGGAAAATAACCCAAAAATATTTGCTGCAGTTATTGCAATAATAATAGGTCTTATAACCAAAAATGTAATTGCAACAATCTTTTCTGGATTGATTTCTTATTGGTTTTTAATTTTTATTATATTTAGTTAGCTCCAAGTTGGATATTTCTATTAACGTTACTTTCTATTAACTTGGGTTTTGATAAATTTAAATTAGACATTATATCAACGTATTCATTCACACTATTAACTTGTAATCTTGGATTAAACTTTTTTTCATTTCCAATAGTACTTGAAAACTTGCCATTATAATCGTGACCCGGATAAACTAATGTTTCTTCCGGTAATTTTAAAAGTTTATTAAACAAAGAGTTAAAAGCATCTTTAGAACTCCCATTCTGAAAATCCGTTCTACCAGTTCCATTAATTAAAAGTGTATCACCTGTGAAAAGATGATTATCTAATAAAAAACTATAACTATCCGACGTATGTCCCGGAGTATACAGAGATTTAATCTTTAAATTGTCAATATCAATGATTTCATTATCTTTAACTTTTATCTCAACAGTCTCAGCTGGTGTATGTTCTCCCATTAAAGTTGTACAATTAGTTTCTTTTTTCAATTTAGAAGCACCAGTTACATGATCAGCATGAATATGTGTGTCAATAACTTTTACAAGTTTAAGGTCCAACTCTTTTAATAACTTTATATACTCATCAACATTTTCTATAACTGGATCAATAATAAGTGCTTCGCGACCTTTTGCCGAAGCTATCAAGTAAGTGTAGGTTGAAGATTTAGTATCGAAAACTTGTTTAAAAATCATTTATCATTATTATCAAATTATTATGATTAGCTCTACATTAGATTGGTCTTGTAAACATACTTGGAAAAAAAGTGCCAAAAATACAATGTGGTGTGTACTCGGCTGTTCGATTGGAGATTTTGGAACTATTTTATTTTTTCAATTAACTCAAACACCTTTTCCATTAATTGGTATAATGATCTTAGCAATCATTAATGGTTTAATTACAAGCATAGTTCTTGAAACCATTATTTTGATGAGACAAGGCTTTTCCTTTATTGGAGCCATTAAAACGGCCTTGGGTATGAGTCTAATTTCAATGTTAAGTATGGAAATAATGATGAATTTGACAGATTATCTATTTACAGGTGGGGCAATTTTAACATGGTGGGTCGTACCTGTTATGTTGATTATAGGTTTTTTAACCCCATGGCCTTATAATTATTGGAGACTTAAAAAATTTGGACTTAATTGTCATTAATTTTTTTTATCAACAAAACACTGCCAAAAATTTCTTTCTAGGATAGTTGATTTTTTAAAATTACTTTTAAGTTTACTTAAATTTTTATTCTTATTGTTCTTAAAAAGAATATCTAAATAATCAATATTGTCTTTAGCAACCTG
>Ga0075445_10001401_pt1 | contig 12335 bp, 12 predicted proteins | sample CoawatmetaG02DNA_FD_72350 | JGI IMG/M metagenome (GOLD analysis project Ga0075445, IMG submission 72350) | Marine microbial communities from the West Antarctic Peninsula - Coastal water metaG029-DNA | ecosystem: Environmental > Aquatic > Marine > Coastal | place: Atlantic Ocean: West Antarctic...
CTCTAGTGAACAAAAAATATGTTTCAACATTATATTATAACTCGATTTAATTTAAGAAGAAAAGATTGGAAAACGACAAAAGGTTCTAAAGAAGTATTGACAAAAAAGTGGTTAAAAAATAGATTTATTTTGTTTGAAAACTATTGTTTACCTTCGGTTAAAAGTCAAAAAAACCAAAAATTTAAATGGTTAATTTTTTTAGACAAAAACACTCCAAGTGAATATAAAGAAAAGATTTCAAGTTATAATTATCATAATTTAATTCCATTCTACATTGATGATATGGAATCTTTTTTACCTTCAATAAAAGATAAAATAAAAGAATTAAATGTGTCAGATTTTATTATAACATCTAGACTCGATAATGATGACAGTTTACATTGTGACTACGTTGACACAGTTCAAAGTGAATTTAATAAGCAGAAATTTATGGCTATTGATATTATTGACGGTTATGGAATGCAAATAGGAAATGCAGTTAAATTGGGGAAAATGAGACATCTTTACAACCCTTACATTAGCTTAATTGAATCTACAGCTAATAATTTTGAAACTGTTTGGTTTAGAGGACATACATATTGGAAGTTTGAAGATAGAATTACCAGAGTAAAAGAAAAACGTTCTTGGCTAACGATTATACATAAAGAAAATAAAAAAAACAAGTTTAGAGGATTTGGAATAGTTGAATTTCAAATTTTAGAAAATTTCAATATTAAAATTAAAGAATTATCGCATTTAAAAATTAAGTTTTTAGATTCTTCCAAATGGAAAAGAAAAAATTTAAAAAACATGTGGCATAGTTTTTCAACTTATTATGGCAAAGAATTAAAAAAGAAAACAGGATTTTATAAATTAAAAGTATTTTTTACAAAAAACGAATTTGACTGAAAAGAAGAATTGTTTTTATCATTAATATGCACCCAATCGTCCTTTAACTATTCGGTTATTATAATCTTGAAGAAAAGCTCTTCCCTTTATTTCTAAGTTAATCATTTTGCTATTTAGACTCTCAATTAGATTATTTTTAAGTTCATAATCTTCTTTATCATAAAAACCAACAGCATTTGTTCCATTATAAATACAAATATATTCCTCATTCATAAAAAAATATGACCCTGCACCAAAATAATTAACAATTAAGGATGGTTTTTCTCTGCTTAAGAGGCTTCTGCCCCAACTTCTAATAGATCTTTCATAACCCATTAATTGAGCAACAGTAGGCATTATATCCATATGCTGAGCAAGATCAAATCGTTTTTCTCCCCAAGCTTTACTTGGTGAATAGAACATTATTGGTATTGCAAAACGATTTATTGTTTTTTGATAAAATTCAAAATAAGATTGATTTGTATGGTCTGCTGTAAAAACAAAAATAGTATTTTCGAACCAGGATTCATTTTTACTAGATTCAATAAAACGAGCAATTGCAAAATCTGTATATTGAACACATTCATGCATTGGTATCTGACCTTTTTTAAACTTATCAATATACTGCTTTGGAATTTTGAATGGCGCATGTGAACTTACAGTAAAAATAGTTGATAAAAACGGTGTGTCTTGTTCTGACAGTTTATCTTTAGTGAATTGAAGAAAAGGTTCATCCCAAATGCCCCAAATACCATCAAAATCTATATTATTGCTATATTCGTTTTTTCCGAAATAGGTATCAAATCCCAAAACCTTAGAAAAACCTAAGAACCCCATTGATCCGTTGGGAGCTCCATGAAAAAAGGAAGTAGAATACCCCAATTCTTCAGAAATTGAAACTATTGACTGAATTGGTTGATTGGAATATTGTGAAGAAGTATAGGCTGTATTGAAAGATGGAATTCCTGCCAAAATGGATGGCATTCCGTGAATGGATTTTCTGCTATTTGAAAATCCATTAGAAAACACCAGACTGTGTTGCGCTAAGGAGTCTAAAAAAGGAGTAAAACTCTCAAAATCTTCAATTTTATATGAATCATTCATTGCTCCCCAATATTCCCTTCCAAAGCTTTCTAGAATAAAAATCACAATATTAGGTGGGGTTTCAAATTCTTCCAAAGCTTTATACTTTTTTATTGGTTGAATCAATCCATTAATTTGCTCTTGGCTAAATTCATCAGAATATTTGAAACTATTTTTATCATAAGTACGTATTAACGTAAACACAGAATTTAGTACTACATCTGCTTTCGTTGGATGATCTACTTTTTCCATTGCATGAATCAAAGTAATAGGCCTAGTGCTGTGCCTCCAGTCTCCCCTAATTCCAATAACGGCCGTGGTAGAAACTAGAAAAAACAAAACAATGGAGGATCCAATATATGATGAAAAATGAACATTTTTTATTTGCTTTATTATTAAAATTTTATAAATTTTAACCCATAAAAAAAGAGATAAAAAATATAAAAGAAAGACATACCAATAATCGATTAGAAAAGATACAGAAAGAGCAATTAAGTTAGTCTCATTTTCTAAAACTTCAAAGGCCTTGCTTGTTAATCTACCAAAGTTAAAACGGTAATAAACAAAATCTAAATAATTTAATGCCAGGGCAAATCCATTAAAAAAAATATAGAGATAAAAAAGTCCTTTTTGATAGATTCTAGAAGTAGTAAATGTCCCAGGGACTATGGATCCTAATAAAAATAGAGCATTTGTGTAAAACAAAGCAGTAGTGTCGAAAGTTAATCCATAAAAGCAAAGTTCTAAAAACTCATAAAAATCATTTATCACTAATAAATCTGAATTAAATAGGACAAATAGACAACGAGCAATAAAATAGAAGAAATATCCTAGAGAAAAACGAAAGATTATTAGGTATAATTCTTGTAGTCTTAAATTCATATTAGTTTATGTTTCTGAATTATTTTTTACAGTCCATATTACAGAAATAAATTTTAGTCGATCTATTTTTAGACTTTATTAAAATGAGCTTTCTTATTAAAGTTAATAGATTTTTTAAATCATTTTATAGAATCTCCTTTAATTGTATAATGCCACGCTAAAGACATTAAACTGTCGTGCGCTTTTTTATTAGCATATTGAATATCTTTTTTTATTAAAACATCTTTTAAAATTTGTTTTTTTGTTTTTGTGCCTTTAGAAAACTCATATATAATATTTTCACTAATTGTTTTATTAAAACCTATCCCTAGTTTATTGTTTTTTAATAAAGAATTGCCAAAACTGTAATAGGTAAAATTCTTTGGAGCAATTAATTCAATAAGTGTAGGAGTAATATCAATATGACTTCCTGGAATATCAGATTTTTGAGTTTTAATATTTAAAGAATTACTATATATAATAAAAGGGACACTTGATCGTTCCATTAAAGTAGGAGAAGAATTTATAAACTTTCTACTGTAATGATCTCCTGTGAAGGCAAACAAAGAGTTTTTATACTTAATTTCCGCTTTTTTAACAAACCTCCCAATAGATCTATCAGCATACCACAGATGTCCTAAAACTTTGTGGGGTAATAATTCTTTACTATACTTAATTTGAGTTGGTGAAGGAATAGAATTTTTTTTATAATTAAAGGTGAAATCAAATCCTTCTTTAAAAACATCAACTTCATACGGTGTGTGATAACTAATGGTTAATATTATATTAATTGATTTTTTATTTGAATCTATTTTTTCTAAAACATTATTAAATAAGTTTTCGTCATTAAGTCCCCAAATCCCTTTTGAAGAGGAACTGCTGGTTGCATCAAAAACATTATCTACACCTTGACCTTTAGCAAAATTTCCTAAATTTTGCCATGACGAAAATGATGTAAAAAAAATATTTGTTTCATAACCGAGTTTTTTAAATTGCTTGAAAATTGAACTTTCGAATAAACGCAACGCACCAATTTTACTAATGTTTATACCACAATGAGGAACACCTGATATTATTCCAGCTAAAGAATTCATTGTAGAATTTGCCGCTGGGATGAAGTTTTTATAACTAACACTTTTTTTTTCAATTTCTTTTAGACTATTACTTACCTCTAAAAAACTATAATCTTCTTTTAAAAACCAAGCGTCATAACTCTCCATAACAATTAAAAAAATTTGTTTTGGTTTTTCTTTAAGTTTTTCTTCAATAACATCTTTCTTTAAAATTTCTTTAATGGTACGATGTTTTATATTAATCGACTTAGTAATATCTCCAAATGGGTTTGTTTTGCTATACGAGTTCAATATGTTAAAATCAGAAATAGCATAATTTAAAGCACGAAATGGGTTAATTATAGTTTTATTTAAAAAATCATCAGAAGAAACAGACGAATAAAAACGTCTAGCGGGATATTCTGTGAAAGATCCTCTAATACTTACAAAAAAAAGAATAATGAAGATGAACTTAAAAAACAAAATTTCATACTTAAAATTAAAGAAATTTAAAAATGATGCTATAAAAGTTTTATTTTTAAAAAAACTAAAAATTTTAATTAAAATCACTATCAAAAATATAACTACAAAAATATTAAGCAGTGGGTTGTAATAATTTAAAATTGACTGTAATACAGCTTTTTTATCATCATATAAACCCAAAAAAAGAAAATGATTAAATTGGTCTTTGAATTCTCTATAATAATTTAAATTAATTACACATATTAAAGTAGATGAAATAATAAATAAATATTGAAAAACAACTCTAATTGCTGGTATTCTATTTTCTTGTCTAAAAAGTGGTAATATATATAAAGATAAAAAAGGTATAATTAAGAAATATGAGATTACTGTAGAATCGAATCTAAAGCCCATTAATAACGAGTCAAAAAAGTCTGAAAAAGGAATGTTGTCACTTAAATCAGCTTTATTAATATAAACAAAGAATATCCTAAAGAAAAAGAAGAAAATAATTCCTACAAACCAAAAGAACACAAGATTACTTAACTCAAATATAAATTTATAAGAAGATTTTTTCATTTCAATTTTTTTCTAAGCCTGGCAACAGGACAACCAACCATTTCTCTATATTTTGCAACTGTTCTTCTAGCAATTGGATATCCTTTTTGATTTATTAATTTGGTAAGTTGGTCGTCTGTTAATGGCTTTGATTTGTCCTCATTTTTTATGATGATTTGAAGTTCTTTTTTTATTTCTATAGTAGAAACTTCAATTCCCTTATCATTAGTTATTCCCTCAGAGAAAAAAGATTTTATTAACTTAATTCCATATGGAGAGTCAACATATTTACTATTAGCAACTCTTGAGATTGTAGAAATATCCATTTGAATTTTTTTAGCAATATCTTTTAAAATCATTGGTTTTAGTTTGCTTTCGTCTCCGGATAGAAAGTATTTTTTTTGAAAGTTCATAATTGCTCTCATTGTTAATAATAATGTTTGATTTCTTTGATTTATAGCGTCTATAAACCACTTGGCTGCATCTAATTTTTGTTTAATAAATAGAACAGCATCTTTTTGAGATTTAGAAACTTTATTTGTTTCTTTATATCCAGATAACATATTTTTATATTCGTTTGAAACATGAAGTTCTGGAGCGTTACGTGAATTTAATGTAAGGATAAGTTCGTCATTTATAATGCCAATAGTAAAATCTGGGATTATACTTGAATTCATCCTAGTTGGTTCTGAAAAAGCGGCACCAGGTTTGGGATTTAATTTCTCAACTTCTTTAATAGCATTTTTTAAATCCTCCTTACTAATGTTAAGCTTTAAGATAATTTTTTGATAATGTTTTTTAATAAACAGCTCAAAATTATTTTCTATTATTTGAATAGCATTATTTATGTTTTTTGATGAATTTTTTCTCTTTAACTGTAACGTTAGACACTCTTTAAGATTTCTAGCTCCAACACCTGGTGGATCTAGTAAATGAATTATTTTCAGTATTTTTTTTACTGATTCAATATCAGTATAAATACCCATAGTAAAAGCCAAATCATCAACAATATCTAGCAATTCTCTTCTTAAATATCCTGTTTGATCTATACTTCCCACTAAAAAATATGCGATTTCTAGCTTAGACTCTTTAAAATTGAATGTTTGAAGTTGATTTTTAATAAATTCATTAAAACTAATACCTGAAACAAATGGAATGCTTTTTTGTTCATCATCCTGACTGTGATTATTAGTTTTTAATTTATAATCAGGCACATCATCATCACTTAAATAATCTTCTACATTAATTGCATCATTATCAATATTTTCATCATCATATTCATCTGAATCTTCATAAGAGTCTTCTTCGTTTTCTTTTCCAGACTCTAGGGCAGGGTTTTCTTCAATTTCTCTTGATAAACGTTGCTCAAGTTCTTGAACCGGCAACTGAATGAGTTTCATCAACTGAATTTGTTGAGGAGATAGTTTTTGAGATAGTTTTAGATTTAAACGTTGATTAAGCATTGAAATTTAATTCAAATAAAAATACGAAAAACACTTTTAAGAAAAATAGCAAGTTTAAAATTCTGCACTTTTGGGTGTCCTAGGAAAAGGAATCACATCTCTAATATTTGACATTCCAGTGGTAAATAAAATTAACCTTTCTAATCCTAGTCCAAATCCACTATGTTGAACAGTACCATATTTCCTCAAGTCAAGGTACCACCATAATTCTTTTTCCTCGATCTTCAATTCTTTAATTCTAGATTTTAACACATCAAGTCTTTCTTCTCTTTGAGAGCCTCCAACTATTTCTCCTATTCCTGGAAATAAAATGTCCATGGCTTTAACTGTTTTGCCGTCTTCATTCATTCTCATATAAAAAGCTTTAATTTTTGCAGGGTAGTCGTAAATAATGACAGGTTTTTTAAAGTGCTTTTCAACTAAAAAACGTTCATGTTCGCTTTGAAGATCTACTCCCCATTCTAAAATGGGAAATTTAAATTTTTTCTTTTTATTAGGTTTAGAATTTTTTAAAATATCAAATGCTTCTGTATAGGTTATCTTTTTAAAATCATTATTTACAACAAAATCAAGTTTTTCCAATAAGTTTAATTCATTTCTTTCACTCATAGGTTTAGACTTATCTTCATCTAGAAGTCTTTTGTTCAAGTATTCTAAATCTTCCTTAGATTCTTCTAAAAGAGATTTAATCACAGACTTAATAAATTCTTCAGCTAATTCCATGTTGTCCTCTAAGTCATAAAATGCCATTTCAGGCTCAATCATCCAAAATTCAGCTAAATGTCTAGAAGTGTTAGAGTTTTCTGCCCTAAATGTTGGACCAAATGTATAAACTTTACCTAGACCCATTGCTAAACTTTCTGCTTCAAGCTGTCCTGAAACTGTTAGGTTAGTTTCTTTTCCAAAAAAATCCTCATCGTAATCAATTTTATTTTTCTTGTTTAACGGAGTTTTTTTAATGTCAAGTGTGGTAACTTTAAACATCTCTCCTGCACCTTCAGCATCACTTCCAGTGATAATTGGAGTATTGACATAGAAAAATCCATTTTCTTTAAAATACTTGTGAATAGCAAATGAAAGATTAGACCTAACTCTCATAATAGAACTGAACGTATTGGTTCGAACTCTTAAATGAGCATTTTCTCTTAGGAATTCTAAGGAATGTTTTTTTGGCTGAATAGGGTAAGAATTCATGTCGCATTCTCCAAGCACAATTATTTTAGCCACTTTAATTTCAGATTTTTGTCCCTTACCTTGACTTTCCACAAGAGCTCCTTCAATCTTTAAAGATGCTCCAGTACTAATTTTTGATAATATATCGGAATCTGTGTTTTCAAAATCAACAACACATTGAATACTGTCAGAACAAGACCCATCGTTTAGTGAAATAAATCTATTAGCTCTAAATGTTTTTACCCATCCTTTAATTGATACTTTTTGAGAATTTGAATCTTCTTTTAATAAATTTTTCACGGTTAAACTATTCATATATTGAGAGAAAATTAGATTTAAAATTTTTATTTATTTTTTATGAACGTTTCTAGTACAACTCCTAAACATATTGCTAATGATATCCAAATTCCTATATTATCAGTTACGGCTCCAACAATAGCACCAATCATAAGACATATGCCTAACGAAGATCCTTTTTGTAGTTTTAGTTTTTTTAACATGAATGTTTCGTATTCTCTTAATTTATTCACCACTCAAATATAATGTTATTAAAAACTAAACAGAAAGAATTTCTTTCTCTTTAATGGAGTAAATTTTATCAATTTGAGTAATATATTTATTAGTTAAGTTTTGAACATCATCTTCAGAAATTGATTTTTGATCTAAAGAAACTTCACATTTCTTAATGTCATTATTAGCCTCTTTTCTAGAATTTCTTATGCTAATCTTAGCTTTTTCAATTTCAGATTTTGCAATTTTGACTAATTCTTTTCTTCTCTCTTCAGTAAGTGGAGGAATAGTGATAATAATAAATTCTCCATTATTCATAGGGTTGAAACCTAAGTTTGCAACCATTATTGCTTTTTCAATTTCTTGTAATTTATCTTTTTCCCAAGGCTGTATAGAGATAGTTTGAGCATCAGGCGTATTAATATTTGCGACTTGAGATAATGCAGTGAGGGAGCCATAATAATCCAGCTTAATACTTGCTAACATTGAGGGGCTAGCTTTTCCAGCTCTAATATTTAATAATTCTCTGTCTAAGTGGTCAACGGTATTTCCCATTGATTCTTTACAAGCTTCTACGATGAATTCGATTTCTTCCAAGATTATTTAATTAACAGTTGTTCCTATTTTATCTCCTTTTACTAATTTCAAAAGATTACCAGACTTGTTCATGTTAAAAACAATTATTGGTAAATTATTTTCTTTACTTAAAGTAAAGGCAGTCGAGTCCATTATTTTCAAGTTTTTATCTATAATATCCTGAAAGGATATAGAGTCAAATTTTATTGCATTTTTATTTTTTTCTGGGTCGGAGTCATAAATACCATCCACTCTTGTACCTTTCAAAATTACATCTGCATTAATTTCTATAGCTCTTAAAACTGCGGCCGAGTCCGTCGTGAAAAAAGGATTACCAGTTCCACCTCCAAAAATAACAACTCGTTTCTTTTCTAGATGTCTTACAGCTTTTCTTTTAATATAGGGTTCAGCTACTGCTTCAATTTTAATTGCCGTTTGCAGTCTAGTTTGGACGTCGCATTCTTCAAGCGCGCTCTGTAAGGCTAATCCATTAATAACGGTTGCTAACATACCCATATAATCTGCCTGAACCCTATCCATTCCATTACTGGCAGCAGAAACACCTCTAAAAATATTTCCTCCACCAATTACAACAGCTAATTCAAGTCCTTGCTGAACTACGGATTTTATTTCTTTTGCATATTGTGAGATTCTAATGGGGTCTATCCCGTACTGGCGTTCTCCTAGTAATGCTTCTCCACTAAGTTTTAATAAAATTCTTTTGTAGGACATTATTGATTATTTCAAGTAAATATAATCAATGATTTTAGAATTTTTAAAAAAGAATTGAGTAGTTGTTCAAATAAACTAAACCAGAGCAACTCTTTTGAAACCAGTAACTTTTAAATCTGAATTTGTAGATTTAACATATGCAGCAACACTTTGCTTACTGTCTTTTATGAAAGCTTGATTAACTAAAGTATTATCTTTAAAAAATCTTTTTAGTTTGCCCATAGCTATATTATCTAACATTTTTTCTGGTTTCCCCTCTTGTCTTAGCTGATCCTTTGCAATTTCTATTTCCTTATCTATAGTAGTTTGATCTACTCCACTTTCGTCTAAAGCAATAGGATTCATTGCTGCGGCCTGCATAGCTACATTTTTTGCAATTTCTTCAATTCCTTCTATTGAACTAGAAAACCCAGAAAGGGTAGCTATTTTATTTCCGGCATGAATATATTTTCCTACATATGCAGCGGATAATTTTTCAAAACTTCCTATTACTAATTTTTCACCAATAACTCCAGTTTGTTGAATGAGTTTTTCACTAACTGTCATTGAATCTATCTTAGAATTAAGAAATTCTTCTAAAGAATTATTTTCTAGCGCTAGTTTAGCTAGTTCATTAGCTAGAGTAATAAAACCATCATTCTTAGCTACAAAGTCTGTTTCACAGTTTAAAGATATAACAACACCTCTTAAGCAACTGGAATGAACTTTAGCTATAACAGCTCCTTCTGATGAATCTCTTTCGGCTCTTTTGGCAGCAACTTTCTGTCCTTTTTTTCTTAATATTTCAATTCCAAGTTCAAAATCTCCATTGGATTCTACCAATGCATTTTTACAATCCATAATGCCTGCTCCAGACATTTTTCTTAATTTATTTACTTCGGAGGCAGTTATTTTTCCCATGACCTATTCTTCTTTTTTAATTGTAATTTTTTTCTAACTCTTTTCTTTTTTTCGCCAGTTTTTACTTCTTCTACAGGCTTATCTTCATTTGGAACTTTATCTACTTCTTCTTGAGTTGCCTCTTTTTCTTTAATTACTTCTGCTACTTCTTTTTCTTTTTGTCTTTCTGATAAACCGCCATTAATAGCGTTAGAAACGTGTGAAAGTATTAAATCAATTGATTTTGAAGCATCGTCATTTGAGGGGATAGCATAATCTACTTCCCTTGGGTCACAATTAGTGTCAACCATAGCAAAAATTGGAATATTTAATTTTTGAGCTTCTTTTACAGCTATATGTTCTCTTCTAATATCTACAACAAACAATGCTCCAGGAAGACGAGTCATCTCCGAAATAGAACCTAGATTTTTTTCTAGTTTAGCTCTTAACCTGTCTATTTGTAATTTTTCTTTTTTAGAAAGAGTTTCAAATGTTCCGTCTTGTTTAGTCCTGTCAATTGCAGACATTTTTTTAACAGCTTTTCTAATAGTCACAAAATTAGTTAACATTCCTCCGGGCCATCTCTCCGTGATGTAAGGCATTTTAACACTCGAGGCAGCTTTCGCTACTATTTCTTTAGCTTGTTTTTTAGTTGCAACAAATAGAATTTTTCTACCCGATAAAGCAATTTTATTAAGTGCATGACCACTTTCTTCTATTTTAGAAGCAGTCTTGTAAAGGTTGATAATGTGTATCCCATTTTTCTCCATAAATATATAGGGAGCCATGTTTGGATTCCATTTTCTTGTAAGATGTCCGAAATGAACACCCGCATTTAGAAGGGGCTTAATTTCAATTTTTGTCATTTTTTTAGTTTACGTTCCGTATGATTAGCAATAAATGTTTGATTTTTTAAAATCTTATTTATTTAGATGCTAAACTAATTTTCGCATTGCGAAATACGACAACAGGTTTTTTCAATATTAATATGAACTTGAACTCCTCAAATCAAATAATTATCTTTTTGAGAATTGGAATTTTTTTCTTGCTTTCTTTTGTCCAGGCTTTTTTCTTTCGACCATTCTTGGATCACGTGTCAGTAATCCTTCTTTTTTTAATACAGGACGATATTCTTCATCTACTTCACACAAAGCTCTAGAAATAGCCAATCTAATAGATTCAGCTTGACCATTAATTCCACCGCCGTGAACATTTGCTTTAATGTTGTAAGTTGTTAAATTATCAGTTAACTCAAGTGGTTTTTTGATTTTCGATTGTAAAGTAGCAGTGGGGAAATATTCCTCAAGATTTTTACCATTTACCGTGTGTTTTTGATCACCTTTAGACATGTAAACTCTTGCAACAGATGTTTTTCTTCTCCCTATTTTGTGAATTACTCTCATAATTATTTTAATTCATTTAAATTAATCATAACTGGACTTTGCCCCTCTTGCTTATGATTTTCACCAACATACACTTTTAAATTTCTAAAAAGTTCAGCTCCTAATTTATTTTTTGGAAGCATTCCTTTTACTGATTTCTCAACAAGTCTAGTAGGATCTTTAGCGAATAATTCTCTAGCAGTTAAAGATCTTTGCCCACCTGGGTATCCAGTATACCTTATGTACTCTTTAGATTCCCATTTATTTCCTGAAAGAGTTATTTTCTCAGCATTTAAAACCACTACATTGTCACCACAATCTACATGGGGAGTAAAGCTAGGCTTGTACTTTCCCCTTAGAAGTTTAGCAATTTTTGAACACATTCTTCCTAAAGTCTGTCCAGAGGCATCAACTATAACCCATTTTTTGTCAACGGTATTCTTGTTTGCTGATATTGTTTTGTATGTTAAAGAATTCAAAATATAATATTTTTCTTAAGCAATTAATTACAACTTATTTATTGGCCTGCAAATCTACAATAATAAATGAAATCTGCAAATGATGAATTAATAAAAAAAACTAATGAGCTTCGTACCAGTTATCACCAGTACCAATATCAACAACTAATGGAACATTTAATGTGAAAGCAGATTCCATTTCTTGTTGAATTATTTTTTTCATTTCGTTTAGTTCAGGATTATAAATCTCAAAAATTAACTCGTCATGTACCTGGATAA
>Ga0075445_10001409_pt1 | contig 12307 bp, 10 predicted proteins | sample CoawatmetaG02DNA_FD_72350 | JGI IMG/M metagenome (GOLD analysis project Ga0075445, IMG submission 72350) | Marine microbial communities from the West Antarctic Peninsula - Coastal water metaG029-DNA | ecosystem: Environmental > Aquatic > Marine > Coastal | place: Atlantic Ocean: West Antarctic...
CAAGCTAACATCAAAGCCACCAAGATCAAGTAGAATACTTTTTCTAACCATCAATGCAGAGGTACAAATGCCCTCACCTCTCTCAATCAAAGAATTAAAAGAACAAGAATTAATATTAAAATTACTTACACCCTCTTCATTTCCATTGTATACAATTATCATATTACAATATATAAACCCAATATTTTTGTCCTTCTCAAGAGCCATCACCTGGACTTCGAGTTTTTCTTTGAACCAGACATCATCATCATCAAGAAAGGCTATATATTCTCCATTTGAAGCTAAAATTCCAGCATTTCTAGCGGCATTTGCACCTTGCTGAACTTCTTGTTTAAGATATATAATTTTTCTAATAGCACTATAACTAGTGACAACTCTTTGGGTTTCATGATGCAAAGGATCTGATGAGTTGTTATCATCAACAACAACTACTTCTATATTTTCATAAGATTGCATCAAGACTGAATCAATTGCATTTTTTAACGCTAAAGGTCTCTTATATGTTGGTATTACAATACTTACTAATGGATTACTCATGCAAAATTATTACCAATGTTTAGTTAAAAAAAATTAAAGTAAAGATTAAGATTCAATCAAATTCGCAGCTTCTTTTGCAGCTTCAAGGCATGTACAAATTTTTCCTGAAAACATACTAACCGTATTTGAGTTTATTAGCTCAACTAAAGTAGGCCTTGCATCACTTTTCTCTAAATTTGGCTTGACAGTTCTAAATGTATACATTGAACCCAAGTGGACAGCATCTTTTATATCTGGAAAAAAATGGGTGGCTGAATCAATAAAAGCAGCAACATTAGTAATTTTAGGTTTTTTAATCACCCCATTATTTAATAGCATTTCAAATCCAGGGGGGGTGGATGGGGAATATCCAATATTTGTGCTATGAATTGCATGAACTACATTTCCCATAACGTGATTTCCTGAATCACCAAAAGGATCAATACACATAAAAGGTCCGTCCATTATTACAATACTTTTATTTTGATATTTTTTAGGCAAACGGAAAATAGGTTTCTCAATCAACTCATATTGAAATAATTCAGGCTCGTCATTCCAATCATTTAAACCAGAATATGTTGCTACAACAGCAGCATCTTTCTTGCTTAATTCCTTATAAGATGCTTTAACACCTAATTTAATTTTAACATTTGAGCTTTTGAGTCTCTTTTTAATAATCTCTTTTAATAAGTATGGATCAAAAAGATCTTCATTAACTTTGACAGTTAGGGAGGTATTTAGAATATTTGGAACAATCTCATAGTCTAATCCTACAGTATTTAAAAATTCAATATATTGAGTAGGTGAAGTTAATGAATTTTTCTCAGCAATTGCATAGTAATGCTCTATATCTGATTTATTAGAAAGTATTGCCTGACGAAAAGCCTTAACAAAATTTATCGAAGTTTTTTTACATCTTAATGCAGTATCAAGACTTCTTGGATAATGATAGCCACGGTGAACTCTGTACTGATTTATTGATGATGTTTCTGAAAAAATTTCATTATGCTTTTCATATAGAGTAACCTTATGCCCACGTTTTGAAAGCTCTATAGCCGCAGTACATCCAAAAACACCTGCACCAACTATTGTTATATTTTTATAACAACGTTCTTTAATTTTTTCAATACATCTTAAAGTCCATAGAGATTGTAATTGATTTTTTTCAAAATTAACTTTTTTATCAATTACAGATTGGAGCATGATAAAAACACTCTCTTTATTGCTATTTTCTATTTTATGACCAAAAGTAATATGACTTTTAATATTATTTTTAGAAACGTTATAAGACAAATTGTAATCTTTACTGTCAATATTTAAATTTAAATCTATCTCAAAGTTATTTTTACAGTCTATTTTTCTAATTATCAGCTTTGGGTCAATTTTATTAATTTTTTGATAGATCAAATAAAAGTGATGGTATGCAAGCCTATCAAGGATAGAAGTTTTTTGACCATCAATTTGTTTTTGCCAATAGAAGAGATTTGAATCTTCATTTTCAAATTTATTTAGTAGCCTATTGTCAAATAGAAAGACATCACTAATATAAAGCAGACATTTCCTATTATTTGAAATATTTATGAGTTCTATTAGGGATTTAGGATTTAATACTGCAGGCTTTTCAATAAAAACATTAACACCTTGGTTTAAGAAATATTCTGCTTGCTCATAATGAAGAACATTTGGAGTTGCAATAAAAACCCAGTCAGGAAGTTTTGACTTTGTAAAGTCTGAGCTCGAATCAAGCTCCCATATTAAGTTCCCCAGGGTTTTAAGAGCATCACCTAGAATTGAACCGAAATTTCCTTTTCCAATTAAGCCAAAAGTCAATTGATCATTAGTTCTCATATATTTAATTCTTTAAAAATTAGCCAAAAAACTTACAGATTTAAAAATATATTTTTTGTACAATGTTTACTATTTTTAATGCTATATTTTTACCCTACAATAAGTCTTAATTAAATAAAGTTTAATTTAATAAGTACGCGTTTTATTGAAAAAAATTCAAGCCGGCTTGTGAAAGATTGATGTTTGCTTTAGATGCAAATTACCCCTGACACTCCCTCGAAATATTTTCTCATCCCACTTAGCTAGTAAATAGTTAATAACATTTTTATAATATTTACCATCAGAATTACTTAAAACTAGCATCCCTCCAGGTTTTAATTTGGATATTGAATGAAATACACATGAAACCCTAGCTCTACCATTTATAAAAATAGTATCAAAAAATTCGTTATCATAACTATCAATTGACTTAACATATTTTTCAAAACTATATCCTTTATAGCTTTTTGACTGGCAACTTAAATATGACGAATAATCTTCTTTTATGAATCCATTATGAATTTCAGGTTCAACAAGTTTATAATCTAATATGTCATCTAATGTCGGGCTTATAGAACTATAAAAATCTTTAGAGTGCTCAACAGAGACAAGCTTATTATGCTTTTTAAGCCAATATTGACTAGAGCCTCCTGAGCAATATTCAAAAATATTACTTTTGGCTGTAATTCGACTCTCTAAATATTTAATAGCCTTATAATTGGTGACATGAATAGAGTTAACAATTTTTATCGCATCTTTCTCAGCTAGAAACGAGTTAAGATAATCTAATCGAAATTCATATGGAGTCAACAAAGTATTAACTAATATTCCCATTACTCTTTTAATATTATTTTTAATTTTTCTTAAAAGTATTACAACTCTTCTTTCTTTTTGAGCATATGTTTTTCTAAGCTCTCTGATTGGATATAGGCCTCTATTTTGTAATGAACTATTTTTCGCATTCAAATCATCATCGATAGAAGCAAAAATTTCATATTTTGGCACTCCTCTTCTTATAGGCAACCAACTTTCATCATAAGGTGATTTTTCGAAGTCGAATGGAAGTTTTTTATTCCATTTTTTATTATTTTGCCTATCTTCTATAATCCTTTCAAAAAGATTCTTTTCAATAATAGATGGAAATGCAACTATAAAGGATTTAATTTTCCATTTGTTATTTTGCACTAGACTATTATTGCTAGTGGTATGATCAAAAAATGTCAAATCTGTAGATTTCTCCTGATCTAAATTACTATATCTTTGCAACATTGCACCGTTACACCAAAATGTATAAGTTAATATGTCAATATTATTCTCACTCATTTGAGACACAACCGAATTAATTTTTTCTGGTCTTAGGCATATATGATCTTCAACCCATATTAATAAGAATTTAGTATTAACAAACTTCATTATTTTTGAAGTATCATAAAACCATCCTTCTTCGCTTTCAAGAGAAAAAATATCAACATTACTAGTTTGATCTTCTAAAAAACTTATAACTTGTTCAGAATATTTTCCCCTCACATTTATTACGAACCTGTCAATATCAATCAGTGACATAGAATTAAAAGAATCCTTAAGCCTAAGGAATCTCTCTCTATCATCAATATAAAAATTTGCAAAAATAGTTAAAGGAACTTTGGTCATAATTTACGATGTAATTTTAAATAAGAGTCATATTTATAGATATGTTGATAATTTACTTATGGATTTGCATAAATAATGTAATGGGAAGAGTTAAAAAAATCTATAAATTATTAAAATAAACATTTTATGTAAATTAGAATATTATTCTATATAACTTTTGTTCTAATCGAAATAAACCTAACTCCAGAATTCAGTACTAGAATTGATATTATTTACAATATCATCGGTAATCTCCTCATTGTAAACACCTGCCTTTAATATGACAATAGGATTAACCATATTTATCAGAATTTGTGGAGATTCGACCATCATATTAGTCCCATAAAGCCTTTTGCCTTGCTTGTTAGTATCATTGTCCAAAATACAATTAATACGACTTATATTAAGTCCAAATTCAATTAAATATTGTGCAAAAACATGGGCACCAAATAAATATATTGGCTGATCTTCGCTAATATTATCAATTTTTACATTTAGATGTTTAATGAGTTGTTTGTGAAAGTTAACAAAGTCTAGATACAAATTTTTATTGAACTCATATAGCCCTTTCGGAAGTTCAATGGATTTTGTATTAGAGTCTTTTACGTAGGCATAAAAAATGCTATGATCATCTTTAAAGTAGTGTTTAGAAACTTGCTTAAATCCATGTTTTGATAAGAGATATTCTACGTACGGTTCCGTGATAAATACTGTGTGTTCAAAGTTAATACAATTTGTGTATTTTCTTTTAAGCATTTCCTGCATATTTGGCAGGCTAAAAATCAAATTTTGACCATTGTGTAAAAAGTTTGATATATGATCAATAAACTCATTTGGATAGTAAACATGCTCAAAAACATGCGAATGAATAATGGTGTCAAACTCGCCGTCAAAAGTAAACTTATCATCAAAAAACTCTTTTATAAATGTCGCATCAACATCTTTGGCAGGAGATGGGTTTGGCTCTATGATTGTCCAATCTATTGGGTTTTCTTTTTTATATTCTCGACTCAACCTACCATGGGCACCGCCAATCTCTAATACTGATTTGGGTGCTTGTTGTTGGATGAATTTTGCAAACTCTTGATGATGCTGAAGCCACAAGAATCCTATAGAGCCTGAGCCATGCTCCTCTTGGTAAACAAGATTTAATGGGAGAACAGGGTTGAGTTGAATCATACCTGTATCTTTTGATATATACCAACACAAATCCGACCTTATATCCTCCTCTTCTAGGGCATCGGAGCAGCCAATAAAAACAGGGAATGACTTCATACTATAAAGTTCTTCTAGGTCTCCTCCAGAGATAACATCATGGTTCCTACTTATTTTATCAATTTTTTTCATATCACCAGCTTAATGAATTCAATATATTTAAATTTCTGTGTGGAGCTAATTAAGGCTCCATAGGTTATTTATTTCCCAAGTTATGTTCAACTTGAATGCGTCCATTCCCTCTCAAGGTATCATCTTCAATTCTAATTACGTCATCAACCTCCGGAGATGACGCTTCTAACAAAATGATATCTTCCAACGTAACAATTCTATGCTTTATACCTACTGGAATTGACCAAATCGATCCAGGACCTAATACTTTGACATCAATAACACTCTCCTGATTTTCAAACCAAGCCTCTACAGAACCTTGAATCAAAAAATTAGTCTCTACTTTGTACTTATGGTATTGGAAACTTGTTTTGGTACCTTTTTTTATGTAAAGCTTTTTCATGATATATCTTTTTATTTCTTCTCCAACTTCTTCACCCTTTCGATAGTTCAACCATACTTCACGGCCCCATGGTTTAATAACAACTTTTGCATCTTTCTCATCATAATGCCATTCAGTACTATTTAAATTAATCATTTTTTATACTAAAGCCTCCATCTATATTAATAGTTTGACCAGTTATATATTCGTTTTCACTACTAGCTAGAAACAAAACAACCTCAGCAATTTCTCTAGGCTCGGCCATACGCTTTAGCAATATATTTTCAACTTGTTTTTGTATTCTATCACTCCATGTACTGTCAGTCATCTCTGTATTAGTAAATCCTGGGGCCACAGCATTGACTAATATTTCAGGAGCTAACTCTTTGGCCAGTCCCGTTGTCAAATTTATAACCGCCGCTTTAGATGAAGCGTAAGCAACTCTTCCAACTGAAGCGTATAGACCTTTTATTGATGTAATATTAATAATTTTTCCAATAGAGTTGGAGTTTTTCATGATTGGCACAACATGCCTAGTAACATTTACCAGTCCAAATAGATTGGTATCATAGACATCTCGCCAATCACTATCAGTAAGACTATCGAATGCTTTTGATATATTTACTCCAGCTGAATTGACTAGAATATCGATACAACTTATTTCAGAAAGTGCTCTTTTAACATCATCTTCTTTAGAAACATCGAATATTACATAACTTGACTCAAGCTCTTCTGATAATTTCAAAAGTTCAGAAGAATATGATTTCCCATGAAGTAATACTTCATATCCTTTTTCTATTGCAAGCCTAGCTATAGAAGCCCCAATACCTCTTGAGGATCCAGTAATTAATATTTTTTTCTTCATAATATAATTATACCAAGATAATCTGTAGAATTAATCTGACTCTAATAACGCATTATGAAGCGTTAATTTTCCCAAATTATAAATAAAATGATCAAAAGGCTCGTGGTGCATAGGTGACATATTTAGATAGATTAGTCCTGTCAGAATATTTACCTTTTTTACATCTAGGTCTTTAATATTTAAATATTTTTTAAATATTTTCCTAGCACCATTCAATTCATTAGGGACGTCGTGTTCAATTAATATCTTACCTTTATCATCGTTATAAAATGAGAATTTATTTTGCTTTATTAAATTATATGAAACTTTCATTCCCCCATTAAGTTTTGCCAGATCATAATATAAATCTCCAAAATCTAAAACTCCAGAAAAATCTTGTCTCCAATCAAGCAACAGAAAGCCACCGTGATCTTTTAATAAAATATTATCAAATTGAAGATCTCCATGAAAATTAGAAGCTACACCAGTTGTCATATAATCCCAATCTACGAGGCTTAACATCTTTTCAATTGATGGAACCTCAACTCCATTAATATTTGCAGACTGATCTTTTAATGTGTGCTTTTTATGGTAATTATCAATTCTTAATAGTGTTTTTTTATAATAAAAATCAAAACAAACAGACTTAAATTCTTTGAGTTCCAAACTTGATAGCTCTATGCCTTCCCATAAGTTTGTGTCAATCCAACCAATGAAGTCCTGCATAATTTGATCGTTAATAGTGTCGTAAAGAACCTTACCATCTACCTTTTCGTATGAATAAAAAGAATCTTTTATACAGTTTATCTTTGGGCACAGATTTTGGAGCATTTCTGATCTTTTATATCGATTTTTTATTATTAGTTTATCTTTAAAATACTTAATAACCTTGTTATCAACAAAATATAAAAATTCTTCTGACTTGCTAAAATCAAAAGCATAGTCAGATTTAGTCATTTTTTTATTTGCATTTATATAGCCATTTATATTACCCGTATCATACCAAGTAAATCGATTTGGCTTTAAGCCATAATCTATCAATGCACTAAAGCCATTTGAAACTTGCAACTCGTCATTCTTTAACACTGTCTCTGAAGAAAGTACTTCAAAAAAAATCTTATAATCCCTTACGCCTGCAACTCCAACAAACGCATTTTCATTATCACTTTCTACCTTATCATCCAACCCAACAATCAAATTATTTACAATTTTTGTAGTACAGTACTCTTCAGTTTTTATTACTGGGGAAACCCCTAACCAATTTTCTATTGGTGGAGGAATATCTTCTAAAACTAATGTATCTGAGGCAAAAAAAATAAAAGGTAGGTCTAAGTATTCACGACATTGGATTAGAGAATATCCTGGCCCTGAACCTTTGCCTGTATATTTATCTACCTCAATTATTGTAAATTTTCTATCTTGATGAGCGCATTCTAAATAGTCTATAACAGTTTCCTTTAAATACCCAACTGCAATTACAATCTCTATATTTACATCAAATTTTTCAATTATATGAGATATAACAGCCTTAAAATCAACTGGCAGTAATGACTTGTGAATATGCTCAGTGTAAGGCGCCATTCTGCTACCAATTCCTGCTGCCAAAATACATACTTTATATTTCATAATCTAATTACTTGCTCCATCCCTAAATCAACTCCTTTTTTAACATTTTCTTCCCCAGCCCATATAATAATAATGAGTATGGAAAATGATGTAACGCTGCTATATTTAAATATATAAGTGCGGTCAAGACTCTAACTTTTTTCAAATCGAAACCATTGTTTTGTATCCAAGCATTAAGTTTTTTTTCACAATCAACTAGGTTTTTTTTACGCTGTAAATTGTACACAATTATTCCATCTTCCCAGCTGGCTGAATATTGATTACGCGCAATAAGCCCATGATTAACAATAAGGCCATGCATCATTTTCGCTAGATCATAATAGATATCACCAATTGACAAATCGCCCGCAAAGTCCTGCCTCCAATCTAGAAATATAAAGTTTTTATCTTTTTTTGAATACAAGATATTTTCAAAATGAAAATCCCCATGAAACCTTCCAGCAAGGCCCTTACTCATCCAATTCCAATCAACTTTATTTAGAAGCTCCTGGAGCAGAGGCATTTGTTCTCCATTAATAATTTCCGCACTATCTGTTTGGTTAAAATTTTTATAAAAAAGTTGGACCCTTGCAAAGGTTTTATCCCTATAAAAATCCATACAATTGCGTTGAAACTTTTCTTGTTCAACTTTAGTTAGCATCTTCTCAATCCAAAATTCTTTACACTTCGTCAAAAAATCATCAAAAATAGGCAGAGTAACCCCCTCAGAAAGAATAACACCTTTAACCTTTTTATAACAATACATGTTAGACCTGTGAGCATAGACATCAGGAACAAAGCCTCGCAACTCTTCAGCACGCTTCACTCGATTGGAAATAAAATCAATATCATCAGAATACTTAATAACATTTTCTCCAACAAACCATATTGCTTCATTTTCTTTTTCAAGGATACTAGGATCATTTGGTTGAGAGAATTGCTCTCTAGCAACTCTTAATGATTCAATATTTCCTGTATCAAACCAAGTAAATTCATATGCAGAAACTATGCTAGTTTCTAATATAGCTTTTATTCCATATGATTCCCCTTGATTAATAGCAGTTTCCTTACCAGCATGCATTGCTTGCCAAAACTGGTGATAATCATTAATACCTGCAATCCCAATATAGGCTTGTAAATTGTCCTTTACAACTCCCTTCTCACAAATCTCAGATACACTTCCATTAACAACATTTACAGTTCTGTATTCTGACAAATCATTTCTTCGTGCATAGCCCATCCAATTATATCTTGGCTCAGGAATTTCTCCTTTAACCAAAGTATCACAAGACAAAAATATAAATGGTTGCTGTAAATAATGCTCACAAGATAATAAACTCAGCCCTAACCCAGATTTTTTTCCTTCATAAGGCTCTACATCTGCAAAAAAAAATGTTCTATCTGGATAGGTAAGCTCCAAAAAATCTTTAACAAGCTTACCTTTATGGCCAAGGGCTATAACAAACTCACAATTCTTTGGAAACTGCTCAATTAGGTGAGAAATAGTTGGACGATTAGCGATACCTACTAAAGACTTATTGATGAACTTTGTTAGACCTTCTAAACGTGAGCCAATACCAGCTGTTGGTATAACTACTCTATAACTCACTTACTCAGCTCTATCATAGTCATCCAATAATCGAACAACATCATCCATTTCTGGTGTACTCGCCTCAAGATAAACACTGTCCTCAGCCGCTTCCATACGATGCACTTCACCAGGAGATATGGTAATCGATTCTCCAGCTGTATAAATTTTTCCAGTCAAATTATTCTGATCTAGACCTGAAATTATTCTCAATTGTCCACTTAAAACATAGATTGTTTCTTTTTTATGATTATGAAGTTGAAGGCTGCATCGATGATCTTTCCACATGGTTAACTTTTTAATCATGTACTTGTCATTGATCTCAATAACCTCCTCTCTCCCCCATGGTTTTTCAATTACTTTCATAATATCCCTAAATTTTATTTATTTTTTCTTTAGGATAATATTCAAAAAATTTTTCATAAAATAGTTTAGAATATTGCATCATTTGCCACCTATTATTGAATCCATATTTTATCTTAACCCACTTTAAACCCTCTTCAACATAAAGTTTCAAATTTTCTTCATATGATTCAGTTTTTATTAATTGATTCTTATCCATAAGGTAAGACTCTTCTTCTTCAGAAAAAACTCTGGTTGTTATTGCTGCAGACCAATCATTAGCATAGGTCTTCGCAATAATTTCACTTTCGGATAAATATCCTCTGAAATTATTACCATCAAAGAAAAAATTCATATAGGTTGGGTTGTCAGTATTGATTAATTGTTCAACAAGCTCCTTGCGAAAAAAATAAGCATTATTGTGGATAAACCAAAAATATTTAATTGAGTTATCTCCAATTAGATCTCTTTCACCCCAGTTTTTGGAACATGGTGAAATAAGACCCACTCTAGGATATTCTTCCAATAACTCCCGAAGAATTTTAATTGTATTTTGCTTATTTGGAAATTTAGTATCGTTAGTGATAAGGAAAAAAGAATCATATTTCTTCCAATCTTCACTTTCCCACAATTTTAAGAGCCCATAATTCATGCCTCTGAGGTACCTCATACCATGCTCAACAACCTCTTTGCTGTTCACATGCCATGAACAATACTTTGAAAGATTATTTTTATCCGAACCACCCTCAACCACATACACATCCGTATAGTTATTATTATCCTTAATCAATTGATCGACTAATAAACTAGTCTCTTTTGGAAGATTCCTATTTAATATAATAGTTGCTGTTTTTTTCATAATATTATGTCAAGTTGAAGGCATTCATATAGCGAAATATACTTTCCTTCACTTTATTTTTTAAGTACAGATCAATTCCTTTAATTTTATTATCTGCCTTTGATTTAAGCTCTATAAATTCATCAGATGAAAATACGTAGTGTCCAGCAATGATGGCTCGATCCACATCATCCGACATTGTGTCTTTTAACATCCATTTTTCCCATTTTTTAGATTTGTAAGATAGTGTTATAAATTCATCCAGCAAATCAATACAACCATTATTTTTTAACACACTAATAAATGCCCTTGTTTCAGCAACACCAAATTCAGGAGCGATATTTGCAGCGTGTATTCCCAACCTTGGCTGCCATTTTAGAGATTCTGTTGAAAGATAGTCTGTATTATGCTCTTTCATAAAAATTCCATACTTATTACAAATATCAATCATTTGAGGAATTTGAATTTCAGGTGGAAGTTCATCTTTAATACGGACTGGTGATTCAAATGAACCAACATTTTCAGTCTCCATTACTCTTGTTCCAGCCTGGATAACAATAAATGATGGAAAAGGCATTTTATTAGTATTGCAAAAATTTTTCATACTTTCAAGTGTGAATTCTAGCTCTTCTTTTGAGTTATTACTTCCACTTTGCTCCTCTGTTCCAATCTCAAAGATAATATCTTGATTTTTTTGCTTAGCATATGTCCAACAAAAATCATATAACTCATAAACTCTTTCTAGAGTTTGAGCTGCATCCGGTTTCGAGTGAATATCTACGCTGGGATCAATATGCAGCATATGAAATCCAGCATCAATATCTGCACGATATGAATCTTTTGCCGATTGCATTGCATCTTTTAAATTCATATTTTGACTTTTTTCAAGTTCATTTTGCCAAGGCCCACCATGATCTCGAGCTAAAATAATATTTTTATTTATATCTTTACCATTAACATAATCTGCAAACTGTTCTGTTGTCCAATTTTCCACATAACCACCGCCAAACTGTTCAGAATCAATTTGCCTCCTGCTAGCAATTAGCATTATTGGCGTTTTATATTGCTCTGCTAATTCAATCGATGCATCAACGCAATTTTTACTCATTGGTCCAACGCCAAGAAGTGTGCAATTTTTATCTTGTCTAAAATTTTCCAAGCGTTGTTGGAGCCTCATACTGTCCACTCTCCTAATTCAAGCTGATCAGTTGGCAGTTTTTCTGGCTCATACGGTGTAAAAAATTTCTGCATTATATGAAGACATGCCTCAGCTACAGCCCTATCACCACCAGATCGTTCTGTTACATAATTTGCATTTTTCTTAGCTATTCTGTCTGAATTTTCCGGGGCTATGGAATAACCAACTTCCTTCATTACATAATGATCAAAGATACCATCGCCCATGTAAAT
>Ga0075445_10001421_pt1 | contig 12265 bp, 9 predicted proteins | sample CoawatmetaG02DNA_FD_72350 | JGI IMG/M metagenome (GOLD analysis project Ga0075445, IMG submission 72350) | Marine microbial communities from the West Antarctic Peninsula - Coastal water metaG029-DNA | ecosystem: Environmental > Aquatic > Marine > Coastal | place: Atlantic Ocean: West Antarctic...
CGAAGAGGCGGCTGAAAAGAGCATATAGTCATAGTATTTCCCAAGCTTAAGTAAAATTTAATCGTCGGTTTATGGTGGATTTTAAACTGAATCGGCCACTACGCCGAGAGATTTTAAATGAGTAATTGTCGCACTGTCTATCCCTAATCCTTCAAGAATTTCATCAGTATGTGAAGCTATTTCAGGGCCGGGCCACTCGGTACCGCCTGGAGTACCAGCCAGCTTTGGCATCATAGCAGGAAGCTTTAGTGGCTCCCCATTAATCTCTACCTGCTCGAACAGTCCACGATAATTAAAATGCTCATCAGCCATCATTTCTACAGCGCTATAAACAGGGCCACAAGGAACACGAGAGTCCTCCAAAATACTCATCGCTTCGGCTAGAGGGAGGTTCGAACACCAACTGGCAAGTACTTTGTCTATCTCTTGCTCATGTGTCACTCTATTGGCGTTAGTACTGTATTTTTCATCTCCGGCCATATCAGCTCTGCCCACAGCCTGCATCAACCGGACAAAGATAGAATCACCATTGCCGCCAATCACCAAGAACTTGCCATCCGCACATTTGTAAGTATTGGTGGGTACTATGCCAGTCACAGTAGTCCCCGAGGGTTGGCGGACAACTCCAGCACCATCATACTCAGGTATTACCGCCTCAAGTAGGTTAAACATTGACTCATAAAGTGCCACGTCGACCACCTGACCACCACTGACACCCTGCTCTACTGCCTGGTCTTTAGCGCGCAACGCCATCAGTATGCCAATCACTGCATGCAAACCTGAAACTGTGTCACCAATGCTTAAGTTTGGTCGCACAGGGGCTTCCCCGGGGTAACCATTGACGAAACGGAATCCGCTTATTGCCTCACAGGCAGAGGCAAAACCAGGTTTTTCAGCATAGGGGCCCGTCTGTCCATAACCCGATATGCGAGCATAGATAAGATTAGGGTTATCCTCCTGCAGGCTAACAGGGTCTAAATTCCAAGCTTCAAGAACGCCAGGGCGAAAGTTTTCAACCACGATATCAGCCGTTTTCATCAGCTGCCTGACAATATCTCTGCCCTCGGCAGTCTTTAAATCCAGTGAGATACACTTTTTATTACGTCCGAGACTTCGCCACCAAAGGGACGTACCGTCTTTGACCTCACGCCAATTACGAATAGGGTCACCGCCCGGTGGTTCAATCTTGATAACCTCCGCACCGAAATAACCAAGCATGCACCCAGCAAAAGGACCCGCTAGTAACTGGCCCAACTCTATTACCCTCAACCCTTGTAATGGCTTGCTCATTTGCAGATCGCCTCTTTAGTCTTAGTGATAAATTTACTGGATATTGTGATATCCATACGCTTTTATTCTATCATGCTAACCGACACTTAAAACACGGCTTCAGTTATGCTCAACATCTTCTATCGAGGGCTGATTACGCTAGTTTTTTTTAGCCTAATTGCGTCGATTACCTCGTCGACTTATGCAAAACCCAATGCGCCAATGGTAGGCGAAATTACCAGAACTGACCTGCAGAAAAATACTACGACTAAAACGTGGTTTGATAATAACTATTCGAATTATTCTCCCAACACAAAAATAGTTAACCAGAGTGCATCCTTTTTATCGGACGTATCCATCACCGTTTTTTTAGGGACTTGGTGTCATGACAGTCAGCGCGAGGTACCTGCGCTGTTCAAAATTCTTGATACAGTATCTTTTGACCCGGGCAACATTAGTATTATTGCGTTGTCGGTGAATAAAGATACTCCATCAAAAATAGAGGAAAAATCAAGTATTAGCCGTACACCTACTTTCGTCTTCTATCGTAGTGGCTATGAAATTGGTCGTTATGTTGAGCAGGCTAGGAACTCTTTAGAACAAGATATTCTCGACATTGTCAGTGGTGTTGGCTATCTTGATTACTACGCAGATTCATAGAATCTAATAGCATCATATTGAATTTATACTCAGTCCCTTTGTCACAGTTACTATAATTTAAATAAAAGGAATTAATAAATGTTTAGAACGTTTTTCTCAGCCCTTGTATTAATAATAATTCTTACACCAGCTGTAAGCGCCGCCGCCAAACTACCCAGAGGTGTTGAGCAACTTAACAGTATTGAGGGTATTACTGAATATCGTCTTAAAAACGGTCTTCAGGTGTTACTTTTTCCTGATCCAAGCCAGGAAACTATTACCGTCAACATCACCTATAAAGTCGGGTCAAAACACGAAAATTATGGTGAAACAGGTATGGCACACTTGCTTGAGCACCTGGTTTTTAAGGGGACACCAAGACATAAAAACATTGCTAAGGAACTAACCGATCACGGAGCAGAACCTAATGGTACAACTTGGACTGACCGCACCAATTACTATGAGACGTTCTCAGCCACTGATGAAAATCTTAAATGGGCTCTCGACTTAGAAGCGGATCGAATGGTTAATTCTTTTATCGCTAAAAAAGATCTTGATAGTGAGATGACAGTAGTTAGAAACGAACTTGAGAACGGCGAAAATAGTCCTGTCGGCGTATTAATTGATCGGATGCTAGCGACCAGTTTTGACTGGCATAACTACGGCAAGAGCACTATTGGTGCACGTACCGATTTAGAGAATGTAAAAATTGAAAACTTAAAGGCATTTTATAAAAAGTATTATCAGCCTGACAATGCCACTTTGATTGTTTCGGGTAAAATCGACCAAGATAAAACCATCAAACTAGTACATAAGTATTTTTCAAAAATAAAACGCCCTAAACGTCAGCTTCAAGAACTTTATACTGAAGAGCCCATTCAGGACGGCGAGCGGCAAGTGACCATTCGTCGAGCCGGCGATGTAAAAGTTGTCGCCAGCATGTATCACATCCCTGCAGGCTTTGACGAGATGTATCCTGCGGTCGCATTGCTAACCAATATTTTGGCTGACCCCACTTCGGGCCGACTCCATAAAACCTTGGTCAAAAATAACCTTGCGGCAAACTCCTATGGGTTTAGTTTCCAATGGGGTGAACCTGGAGTCGCGATTTTTATGGCGCAATTGGGGGTCGACAAAGATATTGAACCGGCTAGAGTTGCGATGCTAGAGACTTTAGAAAATTTGACAGATGAGCCTATCAGCGACGAAGAGGTAGCGCGAGCTAAGGCCAAAATGATCAAACAATTTGAACTGCGCTTTAACTCATCGCAAAGCATCGCACTGGAACTCTCTGAATGGATCGGCATGGGTGACTGGCGACTAATGTTTATCGATCGTGATCGCATGGAGCAAGTTACGGCCGATAAGGTACGTTCCGCTGCTGCTGAATATCTGGTCAATGATAACCGAACATTAGGACTATTTTTACCCGAACAGAATCCTGATCGCGCCGATAGTATTGTGCGCTTGCAACAGTCCGATGTTGATCAATTAGTCGCTGGTTATCAGGGGCGAGAGTCCGTTGCCCAAGGTGAGGACTTTGACCCCTCTCACGACAACATTGATGCGCGTACGATAACCAGGCGACTTGATAATGGCTCTATCGTTGTCTATCTGCCAAAGAAGACACGCGGAGAATCAGTAGTCGCGAGCATCAATTTAGACTTCGGTAATGAGGCAGATCTTTTTGAGCAATCGGTTATTGGAAACATGGCCGTCAGCATGCTCGATCGTGGCACACAGAAATACTCGAGAGAAGAGCTACAGGCGGCCTTTGATGCGCTTAAAGCCAGTGTCTCAGTCAGTGGTGGGTCAACAGGCGCCGGTGCCGGTATATTGACCACCAGGAGGAATCTGGCCGCGGTAATGGAGCTGACGGAAGAAATCTTTAAGTACCCTACTTTTGATAGCGAAGAACTCAAGGTTTTAAAAGAGGAAATGATTGTCGGGCTTGAACAAGAGAAACAGCAGCCTACTTCTCGAGTATTTCGCGAGTTGGGCAACCACCTAAATCCTTATAGTCCCGGCCATCCTTATTATCAAATTAGTATTGATGATGAGATTGCTCAGATCAGGTCCGTCACCTCTAAGGATCTGCATGCCTTCCATACCCGTTTTATTGGCGGCCAGGATGCCGAAGCCTCCGTAGTGGGCGATTTTGACATTGATGAAATCAATACCCAATTAAACAAAATGATGGCCGGCTGGAATAGCAATACTGTCTACCAACGTATTGAATCTCAGGTTGCAGATACCAATAGTATTAATCGCTTTATCGATACGCCTGATAAATCCGGTGCCGCATTTGGTGCGATGATCAAATTTAAGTTGCGCGATGATCATCCTGACTATCCCGCATTAGAGATGGCAAACCAAATGTTTGGTGGTGGTTTCATTAGCAGCAGACTGGCCAACAGACTCCGCCAACAAGATGGTCTTAGTTATGGTGCAGGTTCGTGGTTTAATGCCAGTTCGTACGATGAAAATGCGACATTCGGTGCTTATGCTATTTGCGCGCCTGAAAATCTGGCTCGAGTTGAAGTCGGTTTTAAAGAAGAGCTAGCCAAGGTGCTGGATAAAGGATTTACACAACAAGAACTTAATGATGCTCGAACAGGTATTTTGCAAAATAGTCGCATAGATCGCGCTAAAGACGGCCGATTGGTCAGAACGCTATCTGGAAATATTGACCTAAATCGTACCATGCAATGGGATAAAAACTACGAAAAAGCAGTGATGGATCTGTCGGTAGAAGATGTAAATGCTGCAGTCAAACGGCATCTGTCCATGGAGGGTATTTCAATTATTAAGGCAGGTGATTCGGAAAAAATAACCTCGCTTATTGAGGCTTCAGAACAGGGTTAAATTCCTCGGTACATAAAGTCTGCTGTGTTACGCTCACATAGAAGACTTTTGGAGTTTTCTTAAATAAGTGAGCCAAAGTCATGGATTTAGCAGTATATTTATTATGGTGAACAAAGGTTTTATATTATCTGAGATAAATCAAAAAGAGATAACTCCATGCACGCTAGTTCAGACCGCAGAGACTTTATCAAAAGACTAAGCATAGTCAACTTAAAGAGAACACTATTAATCCTTGTGATGGTGTCTACTGGTAATGGCTATTCGCAGACACTTCAAGAACAAACCACTGTTACCATTTCTGACTATTTAATTGCCATTGACTCACTTGAAGCAAATCAGGGGGCCTACTCTGCGGAGTTATCTGACCTGTTGATGGGATTGGGCAATAGCTACGTCATCCAACAAGAATACGATGACGCCAATTTAGCATTTCAGAGAGGCATGCAGATTGAGCGTATCAATTTTGGCCTCGACAGTCTGTCTCAATCAGCCTATTTAATGTCAATCGCGGAAACAGAAAAATTGATGGGTGATTTGGATCAAGCACAAACAGTACTTGACCAGCTGTATAGCCTGAATGCTAAAAGTTATGGCCAATCAGACGTCCGTATGCTGCCAGTCATCGAATCATTAATGGATTGGCATACACAGGTTTACCCCCTTAGAAAACCTAAAGGAGGGTTTCATACTCTTATTGCTTTAGAAGATCTTGCTAATGACATGTATAAAATTTTAGATGCAGAAGTGAGTCTAAAAGATCCAGCGACGCCCGACAGATACAAGCGTATTGGCAAAGTGCAATTCTTGATCGCTAACCATATTAAGCATTATGGTGAACCGCGAGATAGCAGTTTTTCAGTTGCAGTTGAGGGCTCTTCAGGTGCCAGGACCGAACCTAGAACATCCTACAAACACTTCAAACGAGGAAAGGCCGCACTGCAAAGAGTCATCGAATCATTAATGCAGCAACAACCGTCGATTATTGCCGAACAGGCTGATGCCATTGCTAACTTAGGTGACTGGTATCTCGTCTTTGGACAAATTACATCAGCAACTAAAACCTACCAGTTAGCCGAGGAGATAGTTGACACAACAGACAATCCGGACCAGCTTCGCACTTTATTGTTTCAAGAGGCAACTGTCATAGACTTCTCCGACGAAGCAGAACAATCTGTTCGTCAGGAAGCAACTGCTGGAGCAGGGGCAGCAGAGCCTCTTCAAATCTCAATGCAAATCTCAAAATCGGGATTTGCATCGGACTTTCAGATTGTCGATGAAAAGGCGACTTTAACCAGAGACCAGCTTAAAGTACTTCAGCAACACTTCCGTAAAAAGCGCTTTAGGCCTTTTTTCTCGGATGGTGACACACAAACAATGCGCTTCAATAAAAGCTATGACTTAGTTAGTACAGGAGTTTAATGTTGCAACCAACTATCCCCAACTACCGTTATTTAGTCAAATCTCCAATTCGCATTATCGCGCTATCCGTAAGTATCTCATGTGTAATCGCGCTCAGTGGATGTCAGATGCCATCGCCTTATCAGTCGTCGAGTTCTGCAAGCTCTCCTAGTTCTCCTAGTTCTCCTAGTTCTCCTAGTTCTCCTAGTTCTCCTAGTTCTCCTAGTTCTCCTAGTTCTCCTAGTTCTCCTGGTTCTCCTGGCTCTCCTGGTTCTCCTGGTTCTCCTAGTTCTCCTAGTTCTCCTGACGGTATGGAATCTGTCGATCAGCTAGATCAATCATTGGACGATTCATTGGGTGAATTTGATGCCGAGATGTCTGGACAATCAGGTAATGATCGTACCTCAGAAATTGACATACTAAGACCCAGTGGCGGTTCTACACTCGAATCAGATGCCGATCAACCTACGTATGATGACGCGAGTAGTATTGCGGAGGGTGATGAGGCTCTGGAAAATCGAGCATCAGAGGGGCCTAGTGAGAGTGAAGCCACCGGTGAGGGCCCGCCCAATAGTGACTCAACGATATCGAGTAGTACTGGGCAACCTAAACAAGTTACTTATGAAGTACCTGAAGATATCGGTGATGGTCAGGGCGACAATATCGTGTTGCGACAAATACGTGATGCGGCAATGCAAGAGTCCGACCCTACCCTTAAAGAGAAACTTTGGGACGAATACAGACGAATAAAGAGCGGTAAGCGCTAGGCTTATCAAGTCACAGAATGCAGGAATTATTAACGATGCAGGCACTTAATCTACAAAATCTATTTAAGCCATTTTATATTTTGGGCATAGCACTAATGCTGGTGTCACATAACGGTTTTGCTGCTGTGGATAAAATCACATCATCGACACCACTTTTACTGAAAACCCCGACTAGTCCAATCCCAGAAGAGCTTCTTTTAGACGTCGGTATTCCAACCCTTAACGATGGCCTATATCTCACGGATGAAAATGATACTGTTTTTCCTGAAGTCCGCTTCGCCGAGGCTATCTATTTTGCAAATCAACTCGCCAAAGTCATGGAAAAAAGTGGTGCTTGGGGCGCAATCCGTGTGACACCCAATGATCAAGTCATCACTGACGTTTACATTACTGGAACTATTTTGCATTCAGATGGAGAAACCTTAGAGCTTAGAGTTGTCGTCAAGGACAGTAAGGGTCGTGAATGGTTGGCTAAAACCTATAAGAAAGTCGCCGGCAAACTAGCCTATGATAGAAAAACTAGAAATAATTTGGGAGATCCCTTTCAAAACCTTTTTATCAGTATCGCAAATGATTTGCTCATTTATCGTGAAAAACTTGAATCAGAGACAGTAATAGACTTGCGTAACATCTCTGAACTTCGCTTTGCCAAACAGTTCTCTCCTGATGCTTTTTCGGAGTATATAAGTGAGAACAAGAAAGGTATATTAATCCTAGAGCGCTTGCCTGCTGAAGATGATGAGTTGTTAAACAGAATACAAAAAATACGCCAACGCGATTATCTCTATATCGATACTATGCAAGACTACTATGATGGGTTTTCGCAGCAAATGCATTTTGCTTATCAAGAGTTTAGGCAATCGTCTTATGATTCCGTGGTTAAAGCTCGGCAATTAAATCGTCAAGGTAACCAACGGATTATTGCCGGGATAGGCTCTATTTTGGCAGGTATTTATGGACGTACACAAGCTGACACGCGTCTAGCATCTGATGCAAGTACAGCTACCGCAGCGGTTGGTGGATTTATTTTAAAGTCAGGTCTAGAGAAAAAACAGCAGTCTGCCGAATATGACGAGTCGGTGGCTGAAATGGGCTCATCATTGGAGGCCGAGATAGCTCCTCAAGTAATTGCACTGGAGGATCGAACCGTTACTCTTACCGGCACTGTTCAAGCTCAATATACTCAGTGGCAGGCGTTAATGGCCAAAATTTATCAGCAAGAACGAGGTTCTATGGACTATAAGCAGACGGCTGAGTAATCAATACATTGAAAACAAATAACCATAACGGTCGACAAAAATTAACGCTCATACTATTACTTTCTCTAGTTATTATCGTTTTTTTGCTATTACCTAAAATGGTTTCAGAACCCTGGATAGCAGAGCCCAATCAGACTAATAGCCCTGAATCTTTAGCCACTGCCGTGGCGCCCTCAACGGCAGCTGAAAAAACCAAATATCGACAAGATGCACAGCGACTTTTGGCCGACATTATTAGTCTTAGGGATGACTTAAGTACTAAGGCAATAAACCTTTGGGCAGCATTAGGATTCGAACAGTCATTGTTGACGATTGAAAAAGGGGATCAACAGTATGGCAACGGTAACTATCTGCAATCCATTACGAGCTATCAGCGAGCTCTAGACGAACTTAGCGCCCTCAGTCTTCAAGCAGTCACAACCCTAGATGCTGCAAAGCAGGCGAGTTTTGTCGCTATTGAGAGTGCCTCCAGCGAATCAGACATTATTACTGCCAGTGATAATGCCAGTCTCGCCATGGCTATCGACCCACAGGATCCTAAAGTCCAATTGTTAGCTCAGCGTGCTAAGAGATTGCCTGAGCTAATAGCCTTGTTGGAAGACGCTAATCAATTCGCTCAGGAAGGTGATTTAGAGGGGGCGAAAAGTCTATATGAGCAAGCGCTAACGATAGACCCTGTGCATATAAAAACGCAGAATGCGCTTACCTCAACAACACAGTTGATCATTAATAATAAATTTTCAAACCTGATGAGTGCTGGATTTTTTGCCTTAGACAAACAGCAATTTACTGAGGCAAGACTAAAGTTTAATGAGGCTCAGGCTCTTTTTCCTAACGAATTGAGCGCAGAACGAGCGTTGAATCAGGTCGATGGACAAGAATCTCAGAAATTGGTCGATGATAAGATGTTTTTTGCCAATCAATTTGAATCTAATGAGGAGTGGCAGAAAGCCCTTACTATTTATGATGAGCTTCTCGACACTGATGCTACCCTCATCACTGCCAAAGTACGCAGAATTTCTGTCTCAGTGCGCGCAAGCCTTAACAATCAAATTGAAGAAATCCTAAAGGCACCACTTTCCCTGTCCGCCACTAATGTATTTCAAACGGGCCAACAAGTGCTTGCCGATGCTCAAAATATACCCGATGCAGGGCAAGTCTTACTTAGGCAGATAAAACAGCTCGAGACAGTTTTAGCAGCATCTCAGATACCGGTTAAAGTTACTGTCCAGTCAGATGGTCTAACCGAGGTTATTATCTATCGTATTGGTAATCTTAATCGCTTTAAAGAAACCAGTGTTTTACTAAAACCAGGCAACTATGTCGCTGTCGGTAAACGTAAAGGCTATCGAGATGCGCGATCAAGATTTATAGTCGGCAACCAGTCAGTCATCGACCCCGTTATAGTCATATGCATCGATGTTATCTAGTCGAGTACGTGATGGTAAAAAGAAACAACCAACACATCGACCAACTAAAGAATCTTTTGCGTATACTTTATAGGAACTGATACATAACACCGTGATACATTTTTGTCATAACTCAACAGTAAAAAACTATGTCGTCTGAGAAAAATACTAATAAACCAATCTCTGCGGTTGAATTCACGCCAATAGTGACGCCGGAAATAGAACGCTCGTCGCCTATATCTTTGGGTTTGATGGGTCTGTTCGCGCTAGGGACTATCGGCGCGGTGGTCATGCTTTTGCTGTATTTGTCCAAACCCGTTGTTTTTACTATTGATCCAACAGATTCAGAAATCAGGGTTAGCGGCCTGTCCTTTAATATTGGAGAGAACTACCTATTCCTCAAAGGTGACTATCAATTAGAGGCAACCAAAACCGGGTATTTCCCACTTTCGTATCAGTTTTCAGTGAACGATACAGATAACCAAGAGATCTCGCTGGAATTGTTACCACTCCCAGGGAATATAGAACTCACTTCGATGCTCAGCGACATAACCGTTAGTATTGATAACCAGCAAGAAATCTTAGCGCCAGCAATGCTCAGGGATATCAGTCAAGGTGTTCATCAACTGTCTATCCGTAAGTACCGATACTTCCCCCTTGATCAAGAAATAATCGTAGAAGGTCTGGGTAAAACTCAACAACTTAATATCGATCTAAAACCTGCATGGGGACAGGTGCGTTTTACGTCGACACCCAGTGGCGCTAACCTTTACATTGATGGCAATCTTCGAGGGCAAACACCACTGACCACTGAGGTATTGGAAACCGGCTCTGAATTCACGTTTAAGTCTTTAGGCTACAAACCTTTAAACGGAATGGTCAGCGTCAAAGCGGGTACTCTATCTGAGTATAATCCTGTCGAGTTAGTCGTATCCGATGGCAGTTTAACCATTCTGAGTACGCCTAGCGAAGCTAATATTACATTGGATGGAGCATTTTTAGGACTCTCCCCAATGACCACTAATGTGTCACCCTTTAAAGAGCACACTGTTGAGTTGTACCGTGAAGGGTACTTAAAAAATACTCAAAAATTCAGTGTTGATCCCGAGCAGATATTCGAGGTCAATATAAACCTAAAAGCCAACATAGGCTCTATCGCAATCACTCTGAATCCTGATGATGCCTCGTTAATGGTCGATAACCGTTTAATGGGGGTCGGTAGCCAAGTACTAACGTTACCCGCGAAGCCACACTTGCTGAAAATATCTAAACCCGGTTATCAGTCACAAGCTATTGAAATTACGCCAAGACCCGATCAGGCGCAGTCGCTCAGTGTAAAGTTACTAACAGTGCAACAAGCCTACTGGGCATCCCGGCCAAATTTTATTAAAAGTCCTGTTGAATCTACCTTAAAGCTATTTCGACCCAACAATGCTGCGTTTTCTCTGGGTGCACCGCGCAGACAGCCCGGACGAAGAGCTAATGAGATTGAGCGGCCAGTTGTACTTGATCGGCCTTTCTATTTAGCTACCAAAGAGATTAATAACGAGCAATTTAGGCAATGGAAAACTCAGCATAGCTCATCGTCGGTCAAGGGCATGAGTCTAGATATGGCTAATCAACCAGTCACCAACATTAGTTGGGAACAGGCTGCTTTATTTTGTAACTGGTTGAGTCGCAAAAGTGGTCTAACTGCTTTTTATGAGTCCGAAAATGGTTCTATTACAAGGATCAACTGGCAATCTAATGGGTATCGGTTACCCACTGAGGCTGAGTGGGCATGGACGGCGAAAGTTGATAAACAAGGTTTAGCCAATCAATTTCCGTGGAACAATAATCTCTACCCTCCAATGGAACCTATAGACAACTATGCTGATGTCTCAGCCAAGTATCTGCTACCCTTTACTATTGCGCAGTACAACGACGGTTATGCAGTGGCAGCCCCAGTCGGTAGCTTCGAGCCAAACAGTAAAGGGCTTTACAATATGGCCGGCAATGTTTCCGAATGGACTAATGATTACTATGATATCCAAATTTCACGTGGCGCCGCCGTCGTCGACCCTACAGGACCTCAGGCAGGTAATCGTCACGTGATTCGCGGTGCTAGCTGGGCTCTGGGCTCACGCTCCGAACTGCGCTCGAGCTTTCGTGAAGCTGGCTTTGAAGGTCGACTCGATGTAGGCTTTAGAATAGCTCGTTATGTCGACAATTCGGGAGCGGTACCGTGAGACTATTTTTTATTTTATTACTGTTCCCTCTAGTTGCTATTGCACAAGCAATACCTGAGGCAACCGTTGTTGCGCAGAATCCCTCAGAGCAATCTGTGGAACAGGAATCATCTACTAGTGATATATCCTTAACAGATGACGGCGAACAGCAAACACCGCCAAATCAAAATAACGACTTTACACCCAACGAGGAAATTTCAGAAGATTTCCCCGTATCGATTCCATACGACATTTAATAACTCGTAATAACTTCAATGATTTTAGGGAGCAGGTAATGAGTAACCCAACGCACCGTTCGACTAATGAGATGTTCTTTCAGTTAGTCGCCTTACTGCTGTCTATTATTATTATCCACACTATATTCGTCACTGTGGTGCGTCCCAATGCCGAAAATACCATTAAACGACATGCTGAAATGGCCGCTGCTGGAG
>Ga0075445_10001455_pt1 | contig 12103 bp, 14 predicted proteins | sample CoawatmetaG02DNA_FD_72350 | JGI IMG/M metagenome (GOLD analysis project Ga0075445, IMG submission 72350) | Marine microbial communities from the West Antarctic Peninsula - Coastal water metaG029-DNA | ecosystem: Environmental > Aquatic > Marine > Coastal | place: Atlantic Ocean: West Antarctic...
AAGAGCAGTTTGAGAAGTTTGCGCCCACCGCAACCAACACCGCTGGCGATCAGAGATTGCAGATCGGCACGAAGATCGTGGCGATGGTATCGGCGCGTGAGGAGACATTAATTAGTACCGATTCGGCCCTATATGGCATGACATTCGTGGGCGGTAATTTTGTGTTCAGCTTTAGATTGCTTGCCACTGACTGTGGGGCGGCGGGTATCAATACAATGATAAATATTGATTCATCCGTTTACTATATGGGTAAGCGTAATTTCTTCCGCTACGATGGTATCGTCAAGGAACTGCCCTGCCCCGTGCAATATTTTGTGTTTGATAGGATGAATAAAACTTTCATCGATAAGACAGTAGTCGGACACAATAAAGCGTTTAAAGAAGTGACGTGGTTCTACGTTAGCAGTGATTCACCAAATCAAGAGCCAGACAGCTATGTCACTTACAACTACGCTGAGAACGCCTGGACGGTAGGCACGATGGATAGAACCGTATGGTTAGACAGCTTTGGAGCTAAGTTGGTTCCGTTTGCGTTTGACCCTGACGGCTTCCTGTATAACCACGAAACAGGCACTAGCGACAATGGCACGCCGATGAACAGCTTCATTGAGGCGTCACCCCGCGAGATTACCGAAAACGGCGAAACGCTTTACATGGTGGATCAGGTTATTCCAGACGTAAAAATGTCTGCCAATACCAACCTAGATCTGTACATGAACACGCGCAAATATCCTAACTCCACTGAAATAGTCAAAGGGCCGTTTCGTATTACGGCTTCGACTGATAAAATCAGCACACGCGCCAAGGGTCGGCAGATTGCAATCAAGTTCCAAAGCACAGGCACGACAGACCAGTGGACGCTGGGTGACTTTAGAATTAATTCAAGACAGGATGGGCTACGCTAATGGGACAGGCATCTCCACTCGCAGTTTTAAGACTACCAAATGCGCCAGAGTTTTATGAGCAGGGCTACATGGCTCGACTAATAAACACCCTTGAGCTGCAAGATCAGGCAGTCTACTTTACGGCTACGGCTGCGCTTTTTAATGCAGTTGACCGTGCCGAAGCAACAGCGTGGTTTATATCTTAAATGCCAAATGTTTACACAAACGCCAAGGTTGATTTAACAACTACCAACGCCACAGTGCTTTACACTGCGCCCGCTGCCACCATGTCCCTAGTCAAGTCGATCTTGGTATCTGAGGACACTGGCAATGCAGACACAATAACAGTCACTATTACTGACGAAGACGCGGCAGTCTTTAGCTTGTTCAAAGTAAAAGCAGTGGCATCCAACACCACAGTAGAGTTGCTCAGTGAGCCACTTGTTGTTAAAGAGAATGAAATACTTAAAATTACCGCAGCCACTGCCAACCGTCTTCACGTTGTCAGTAGTATATTGGAGATAAGTTAATGGCAGTCCAACCCATTGTTTTAGGATCAAATATCACGGGCGGTGATTACGGCGCTCTGCCTACTGACATGAACTACTACATTCCGAAAGAAGAAGCCCCACGGGAGCAGGGCGTTGAAAACGCTGACGGCTCAATTACCATGCCGACTTACGGCATAGAGGCCACTGATTCCACGGGCATAGATTGGTCAATGTACGGCACGGAATATGTTCCGATGTTTAACTTCTTTACCAGAGTGAAGACTGGCGATTACGATTATAACTCAGATGACGATAAGATTGACCCAGAAGATCCAATCGTAGTTGCGTCACTGTCAGAAAAGTTTACAGAAAAATATGGGATGACGCCTCAAGAGGCAATCAAGCAAGAAGTTACTAGCTACGCCCAACAACTCACCGCAGGGCTGGGCGCTCAAGCTGGACGTAATTTTGCGGCTGATGGGAATTTTACCCAAGGCTTTGAAGCTATGGATGTATTTAGACCGCCAGAAAAAGGGACGCGCGCTAAAGTGCCATACAGCCCTGGTACAGAAAATTATAATCTTGAAAGTCTTTCTAGCGAGCCAATTGTACAACAAGAACTCAAAGATTTTTATAACGATAAACCAGATGCGTTCGACGCTAGGATTGCCAAACAAGATTCTATTGTTGCGAGGAAGAATAAAATTGCTAAGGGTGAGGGCAACAGTGCCGGTGATATAGCTACTCGTGATGCTGCTAAACAAGACAGCCTAGCTGCTACAGAACGAGCCGATGCTTTAACTGATTTAAAAAAGGCATCAGGAGTAGGTGCCAGCGGCGGTGTTACTGGTTACCTTTCAGGCGTAGGCGACAGGTCAGGCTTTAAGAGAGTAGGCCCAGAAGGCAACACTAGCATGTCTGCCGCAGGTAAGGCAAACGTCTTCGGCGCGGCTGGCGCTGGTGGGGCCACTCTTGCCTTTAGCTTAATTGCGGGTAACAATTTAAAGTCATCCGCCAAGGCTGGCGCTAAAGTTGCCGCTGGGACGTACCTTGGCGGCTTGGTTGGAGGAAGTTTCGGCAGTATGATCGGCGGTATGCTTGGCGGGCGCGTGATCTGCAATGAGCTAATGCGCCAAGGCATTATGAGCCGCAAGCAAGTTGTCCTAGATTACAAGTTTACCCGCGACTACCTAACACCAACACACGTCAATGGCTACCACGTCTGGGCTGTGTGGATGGTCAAGCAAATGCGCCAGGGTCGCTTAGTGAACTTCTGGAAGCACGTCGCTGGACACCGCGCCAATGAAATAGCCTACATCTATGGTGAGCGCGCAAAGCCTGACTACTTGGGCAAGGTGTACCGTAAAATTCTGGAGCCGATCTGCTGGTCTATTGGTTTCTTTTGCAAGACAACAGACTGGTCAGTTCTCTACACACAGAAGGAAGTTTAATATGGCCGAAGAAATGCAAATGCCAAACATGGATGGCGCTAATATGAACGCCGAAAATCCAATGCAGAACCTGCCCCCAGAGGCTATGAAAAACCTGCTACAGCCAGACGAAGAAATCGCGGCAATGCTGGTCGCGCGTCTGTCAGCTATGTCTCAGCAAGAGCTGCAAATGCTCGACACCGTAATCACGCCAGAGGTGGCGCAGGTTCTTATGAAGCTGCTCCCAGAGCTGCAAGAGCTTATTGCGGCAGTAGAGGGTGGCGGTGGTGAGCAAATGGAAGCCCCAATGCCACAGCAGGCTCCACGGCCACAGCAGGCTCCACGTCAAGCGCCACCGCAGATGGGCGCACTGGGCGGTATGTAATGAAGATCCGCATGGCAACAGTTCTTGATCTTTCCGCGTTATACGGAATGCTGCATGTCATGCATAAGGAATCTGAATATACGGTATCGAGCATAAACTCTGAAAAAGGCACGGCGGCAATATCTACCGCCCTGCACAGGGGCGCAGTTTTAGTGGCAGAAGTTGACGGTAAAATCGTTGGATCAATCGGTGGGATGGAAACATCCGACTGGTGGTCATCAGATATTTATCTCGCAGATCTCTGGTTCTATGTATATAAAGACTGGAGAAATTCCACCATTGCTGTAAAGCTAATAAAAAAGTTTATGGACATTGGTAAAAACGCAAACATCAAAGTGAAATTGGGTCACATCCACGGCGGTGACACTGATCGAAAAGACAATTTCTACACACGGCTTGGTCTAGTAAAGACTGGCTCAATGTATTTGGAGACTTAAAATGGGCGGCTTATGTACCCAATCATATTCAGAATTAAAAAACACTGGCCAAACTGTTGCAGGTACAGAGATTCCAGAGTGGGTTGCCAAAGCTGGTCGTGATCTTTTTGCAGAAGCCGCTACCGTCGCGCAGACCCCCTACAGCACATTTGCTGCGGGCGCTCCCACTAGAACGCAACTCTATGATGGCTCTAAGCTAACTGGAGAAGAGCGGCAAGGATACGACATTCTCAGTGAAGGCGCTGAGAGCTACATGCCGTTTATGAACCGCGCTGGTGAAGTCGCCAACACTCTGGGTCAAGGCTATGAAGGCATGTCTCAGTCAGAGCTATTGGGTGATCCGTTTCAAGGTTCAACCCGTGAAGAGCTTATGGGCGACTACCAAGGAGCAACGCGCGAGGAATTACTGGGCGATCCGTTTAGCCTAGAAACCGCGCAGCCGTTTATGGACATCTACCAATCTGCAATGGATCCTGCTGTCCGTGAGATTGAGGAGCAGACAATTCGCGCACAGAACGAGGCCCGTGCAAGGGCCTCTACTGGCGGCGGTGGCTTTGGGTCACGGCTGGGCATAATGGAAGCCACAACGGCTGGTGAGGGCGCACAGGCCGCAGGAGACTTGAGAGCTGGCGCTGCGCGCGAGGGCCTTGATTTTGCCGCTGGTCGTTACGACACAGATCGCGCATCTAGAGCGGCAACAGAAGACAGATTGCGCGGCCAGTTTGATTCCGACAGGGCGGCACGATTTAATACGGAAGACACTATGCGTGGCCAGTTTGACACTGATCGCGCCGCACGGTTCTCCGCTGATACGCAGGGGCGTGATACCTACAGCACTAACGAGGCGTCCCGCATTCAGCAGATGGATGCCTATCAGGGCATGGCTCCGCTGGTGCAGGATCTGCAAACGCAGGCAGCGGCTGGGCTAATTGGCGCTGGTGAGGCGCGCAGGCAGCTCGATCAAAATGCCCTAGATTTAGCTTATGCTGACTACCTTGATCAACGCCTGTATCCCCAAGAGCAAATCAATTTTGCATTGGGTGCATTATCAGGCACTCCGTACAATACAATCAATCGAAGCTATACCTCTGGCTCTAATATGTCTGCAAACCCGTCACTGTTTGGTCAGGCTTTGGCTGGAATGGGCGGTCTTTATAGCGCATACAAGATGGCAAATAGTTAAAGTAGGAGACGCACAATGGCTACGCGGGAAGAAATACAAAATATGAACTTTGGCGTGGCCGCTGAGATGGGGCCGTATGGCCAACAGCAGGGCGCGCTTAGAGACATTCTAAAAATAACGTCTGGCAGTAGCGCAAATGCCGACAGGGCAATTGCCCTCGCCAATCAGCTTATGCCTATGCCTGAAGAGGCCGATCCGTATGAGGCTATGTTCCGTTATTTCTCTGGCATGGCCAAAGCTGCGTCACAACCTGGGGCGACTGTTCTCAGCTCTGCCCTTGCGCCAATGGACGTGCCGCTGGATTATTACACAGCCAAGAAAAAACAATCAAAAGAATCTGAGCAAGCGCGAATGCAGGCGGCTCTGTCATTAGGCCCAAGTCTGAAGGCTCCAGTTGTTAAGGCTACATATTCTGACCCTAAATTCTACATGGTTTCTGAGCCAGATGGAAAAGGCGGGTTTACTACTCCAGTCGAGACGCCACTAACAGCAAAACAATATGCTGAATTGCCAACTGATGGCAGTGTTAGAGTTACTGCTGTTCCAAAAACAAATTCATCAAAGACATTTAGAGATGCAACTCCTGCTGAGTTAGTTAAGTTTGGCGCGACTGCTGGTCAAGTTGATGAGGGTGGTAAATTCTACCCTATAAATGCTCCAGCTAAACCTGCTGAAAAAATTACATATAGAGTAGCTACCCCTGCTGAACTAATTCAATACGGATCAACTTCTGGACAAATGGGTAGTGATGGTAAGTTCTATCCAATTAATAAACCTGCTAAACCTAATACAAAAGTAACATATAGAATAGCTACTGTTGAAGAATTAAAAGATTATGGTGCTGTTTCTGGCCAAATGGGCAGTGACGGTAAGTTTTATCCAATTACAACTCCCACTGGTATGAGTATTGAATCAGACGGGGACGGTGGATTCACATTTACCCAAGGTGACGTTGCGGGACAGAAAAGTGGCAGAGTAGAAAAAGGATATATCCAAAAAACGATGACAGATGGCACAGTGGTGCAACAAGTAGTCCCTGGATCATTGGCCTTTACCGAAGTTGAAACACAAAGGGCAGGTTTTAAGGGCGATATGGCGCAAGCTAATTTCCTACTTAAAACAGTGGATGGCATTATTGGTAGGCCCGAAGGAAACGGTCAAACTGCAATGTTGTCCAATCCTAATTTAGATGCCGTCCTTGGATCAGTGCAAGGTAAAATACCAATGAATATGTTCTTTGACCAAGGGAAAACTGATTTATTAGTAAAAATTGAATTTTTGAAATCAAATGCCTTTATGCAGGCTTTTGCCAGTCTCAAAGGTGGTGGACAGATTACAGAGAAAGAGGGCGATGCCGCAACAGCCGCGCTTGCTATGTTAAATCGTATACAAGACCCCAAAGAATTTACTAAAGGTCTAACAGAATTTGCTAATATTATTCGTCGTGGCAGAGAAAAAGCAAAACGCCTGACAGCTTCTCTTCCTCAAATTGCTGGAACTATTTCTGGCGGTGAGGATGTTATTTTAAATTTTGACACAATGCCCCCTGCTCAATTAAGGCTTATTGATGTTAAATCTTTAACCCCCAAACAAAGACTCGCCTTGGCTAAAAAATTAGGGATATAAGGAAAAAACAATGGATGATGATGATCTTGCCCTAATCGAAGCACTAGAAGCCGCACAAGCAAATATTGTAGTGGACGATGAAGTCCAGCCAGCGACTGCAATGCAGCAATACCAAGAAATGGGCTTCACCAACGTGGTTGCTGATTACAATGATGGTCAGATAATTGAAAATCCAGAGACTTCAGAGCGTGTTTTTGTTTCGCCAGGTTATATAACCTCAGACGCTGGGGTAATCGAAGGTATTATGAAGGGCATCAGCCCAGACAAAACGCAAACTGCGCGGGATCAAGATGCGTTTATTGAAAATAACCCTATAGTTTCTCGCGCAACGTCAGCCTTGCAAGGTGTTCCATTTGTCGGATCTTACACTGATGAAGCGGTGGGGCTTTTTAATGAAGGCGCGGCTGACGCAATGCGTTACGGCGCAAAAGCAATCGAAGATCGAAAGCCTGGTGAGGCTATGGCATTGCAGACTGCGGGGGCATTAGCTGCCACGCCTGCACTTATCGCGGCAACACCAGCCGCAGTGACTAATTATGTTTCTGGCGGCGTGACGTTGTTAAGACAAATGGGTCGCGCTGCACTAGCAGGCACAATTTTTGGCGGCTTAGAGGGCGGCATGTCTGGCGCTGGCCGTGGAGAGGGCGAAGAGCGTCTTGATAACGCAGGCACAGGTGTGCTTATGGGTGGTGGTATTGGTGGCATAACGGCTGGGGTATTTCCCGCTGCATCAGCAGCCATTAGTTCTGCATGGTCTAACATAAAAGGCAGATCTGTTAGAGAGATTGCAAACAAATTAGGAATATCTATTCCAGCCTCAAAAGTAATTAGGGTTGCTCTTGAAAATGATGACCTTGGGGCTGCTCAAACTGCGCTTGAACGCGCGGGTTCATCTTCTATGCTGGCAGACGCTGGGCCAGGTGTACAAGGTCTTTTGGACGTTTCTGTAACATCTGGCGGCAAGTCGCCAAGGTTTGTTCGTGAGGCTGTTGAGGATCGCGCTGAGTTGGCAGGTGGCGACATGACAACAATGCTTGACGATGTTCTTGGCATCCCAGAAGGCGCGGCAACAACGCAAAGAAATATTCGCATAGAAACCGCCGCTGACAGAAATCAAGTTTATGGTGAAGCATACAGTAAACCCATAGACTACAGTGGATCTGGTGGTAAAAGTATTCAAAACTTTTTGACCCGCATCCCTAACTCTGCTGTAAAAGCTGCAAATGACTTAATGAAACTTGAGGGCAATGAAAGTCTTCAAATTTTAGCAGAAATTGCTGAGAATGGAAAAGTAACATTTACTAGGCTTCCAGATGTTCGACAGCTAGATTATATTACACGCGCATTAAACCAAGTTGCCGATCAACAAAACGCTACAGGAAAACTTGGTGGAACTACGCCTGTTGGTAGGGCGACACAAAACCTTTCAAGATCTATTAGAAATGCATTGAGAAAAGAAGTCCCAGAGTATGGAGCTGCCCTTGATACAGCCTCTGAAACAATACAAAGAATAGAAGCTGTCGAAGCTGGATACAGCATATTGAATAGTAGCACTACGCGCGAAGCAGTGCGTGATGCTGTAAGTGGCCTGTCTCCTGTTCAATTAAGAGAAGCGCGTCAGGGACTTCGCAGTTCTATTGACGATACCCTCGCTAGGGTAAACGCAGTGGCATCAGATGCAAATATTGAAATCAGAGAATTTCAAAAACTAGCAAACAATTTAAGAAGTCGCGCAAGCCGTGAAAAGATGGAAATACTTCTTGGTGAAAAACAAACGGCACGTCTTTATAAAAAGCTAGATCAAGCTGTTGTTACTCTTGAGCTAAGAGCGGCAATAAGCAGAAATAGTGCCACGCAACAACGGCAAGCAATAAATCAAAAGGTTGACGATATTACAGGGCCAAGTGTCTTGGATACAGTTGCGTCTGGTGAGCCATTAAACGCAAGCAAACGTATTGTCCAAGTAATTAGCGGAAATACACCCGAAGCCAGAACTTTACGGAAAATGGGTATTTACGATGAAATTGCAGGTGTGTTGGTTAATCTTAGAGGCAGAGAAGCACAAAATGCTTTGAGGCTCGTTCGTAAGGCAATGGATGGCGATGCGTTAACAGAGCAAATGGCCGAAAGAATTGCCAAGGTTTTAGCAACACCTGCGGCTGTAGCGGCGTACTCTGTCGGCACTTCAGATGTTGATGATGCAGTTGTCCCACTAATGGACGGCCCAAAGGTTGGCCCAGTTGATACTGAGCCAGTAGATCTTAGTGACGCGGAATTAACACAGGCTCTTATAGAGGCTTTAAAAAATAAACCCGCCGTTGCCGCTAAAGTACAAAATGCAATTGATTAATCGGCTCAATAGTCTTTTACTATTCTATTAAAGGCGCTCTCAGCCCACTCAGGTACGCTGACATCGTCATCGTTGAGATCAATTAGGTTGAGTGCCACAAAGTAGACGATCTCATCAGTTACGTCTGAGAGCTTGCCGTCAACGTGGTTCAGAAACAACACGCGGAGGCTCTTGTCATCCCTACAGTGATCGTAGGCCATGTGGGCGGCGTCCTCAAACGTGCTGGGCATGTCCTCGCCCACTGTCATATCTTTGAAGTTAAACTTGACCAAGCCGTCGCGCTCAATCGTGCCGCTAGACGTTACCAGATATTGTACGTTTGCCATTGGGTAGTCCTTTCTAAAGTGGGTGGGGGCCGAAGCCCCCGATTAGTTGCGGCTCAAGCGCAGATCGCCATCAGGGCCGTGGCTCATAGTAAAGCGCATTGCTGGCTCAACCTCGCAATCGACATGGTCAAGCCACCGCGTCAACTTGCGGGTAATGCGGGTCTGCGCGTTTTGATCGGATCGGGTTTCAAAGATGACACTGTTTATCGCGTCGATCAGCAGGCGGGTTTCGTGGTCAGTTAATTTCATATTTTCTCTCCTCTTGGTTTATGTGTTAATAAATGAAGGGCTGTGTGGCGTCTCACCCTCTATGAAATAATTGTATGACCCTTTGTCTTGCCATTTTTTGGCAAAATAGAGGTCATCAGTTGACCCGCAATATGTTGGATGGAAACGCTGTTTTTGGCCCTTTTGGTCTATGTTTTCGTTCTTCATCATTAAAGAATAAATCATTTCGTTCTCTCCCTTGAATGGTGGGGGCGCGATGGCCCCCCGTTGATTAGGCGATGGCTGCTTTGACACGCAGTGTTTCTCCCTGCCAGATCAGCTTGGCGCGGTTGATAACCAACTTGATCGCGGTTCCATAAGGGTTGAAACCAAACTCATCACGGGAATATTGCAGAGCGGCGTAAGCCGCAGCATTCCAGCTTGCGCTTACTTCATAATTTGTGACGGCCTCTTCGGCTAAGATGTCGATTTGATTTTCTGTGAGGAAGGTGAATTTCATTTTGTAGTCCTTTCTAAATAACTATACACAGTATCTAGTCTACTACATACGGTAGTACAACCCCTAATCGTAAGAAAACAGAAATATTTTTAATGTCCCTGTTTTCTATAGTTTAGATGTTCTTGCCAGCCGCCCGCAGGTTCTTGGTAAAACCCTTCAGCTCTTTCTGAGCTTGGAACAGCTTGACCTCCGCGTTGCTGTCGGCATCCTTGCGGAACTTCTCATCCTGCGCTCGATCAACCTCAGAGCGCAGGAACTGTAGCTGTGACGCCTGAAACGCCGTTAAGTCACTATCATGCATAATATCCAAATACCCTTAATCGCCAATGCCACGACGTGCAGTCCGATGAAAATCTCCATCACAAAAACCTATCAATCATCAGAGCCGCCAGTGCCGCCGCCATGATAATAGCAAACCAAGCAAGCCTGTATAGCCAAGTATGCATACGGATCTTGCCAATAGCTTGATCAATCAATTTCTTGCTATTAGCTGACGCTTGGTCTTTTTCTTTATCCAAGCAGGTCATTAGTTTGTCCCACTTATCTACCGCTTCCTGCGAGACTGTCACGACAGTTTTCTTCGGCTTGGCCAACTGCCGAAGCACTTTGCCTAACTTGATCTGCACGGCCTTCTCTGACCGATCCATAGATTTTGCAATTTCTTTATATTTTATGCCGCCCTCCGACATCGCCAACAGCCGCTGCACTTCCTTGTTCGTCCAGTGCTGATTGGTTCTAATTTCTTTTCCAATTTTACGTTTCATAGTTTTTCCTCCTGTTGTTATTTAATTATAATTTGTTTTTTTTATCTTTGCCAACTGCCTGCTCTATTGCCTCACGATACTCTATTGTTGAATCGCCTCGCAAAAAGCTGTTTTGGGTGAACCCTAGCTTACGTCCTTTAGCCCAAACTGACGCATCTTTTTTTTTATTCGATGGCTCAGTAATTATCATTGGGAATAGTGTGGGCTGTAATTGCAAGAACCAATGATTTATATCTCGCCGCCTGCGGATGCCGCCCTGCGTGACACGCTCACAGGCAAAGCCCATAGATCTCCAAAAGCCGTTGGCCTCAATGTCTGATCCACACCGCAACGAAATTGCGTTGCTGGACATTCTGCCCGCCATGCCAGTCAAGAACCTAACCAGTTCCGCGCCGTACAACTGTCCTCGCAAGTCGTACTGAATGCAGGCTTGGTGGATCTTCAGCGTATCGCCAAATGCGCCGTGATAAATGTAGCCCGCTGGGTCATTGTTAACGCGCGCCAGTAATATTCTTTGGTTCTCAATCTCACGCTCAAACACCTGACTAGGATAAAACGCCAGCTCTTCAGCGTTCTTCTTCTGGAGGCTGTCAATATACGTCAGGTCGGACACAACAGCAGGCTGTACGTCTATAGTCATTTGCTGTCACCTTTATTGGCAGGCTTCAGTGCCTTGAGCAGCGCGCCTTGCGAGGCGTTCTTATCGCCCAAGACTGATAAGACACGCTGGTCAATTGTGTCACTTCCAGTCAAGTGAATAATGCGGACGGGCCGTCTCTGACCTTGTCGGTGCAGCCGCGCATTGAATTGCAGGTAGTATTCCAAGTTCCAAGTCAGGCCAAACCAAACGCACAAAGCGCCGCCGCCCTGCAAGTTCAACCCGTGGCCCGCACTGGCAGGGTGCGCCAGTAGCATTGGTATCTGGCCACGGTTCCAGCGATCAATCGTGGACTGCTTCTTGTCGAGCGCCACTGCCTGCGGGAACCGCTTACGCAGCCGCTCAAGGTCAGACTTGAAGTTGTAGGCCACCAGCATAGTCTCGCCCGCATTGTCATCCACGATGTCGGACAGGGCGTCTAGCTTGGCCGTGTGTGTCTCAGACCAAGATCCGTTATCGTCGGTGTACATCGCGCCGTTTGAATACTGCATTAGCTTGCCCGCCAACACCGCCGCGCTAACGGCCTCGACTTCCTGCCCGTCATCCAGTTCAGCCAGTGACGTTCTCTCAAAATCTTTGTAGCCCGCAAACGCCTGCGGTGGCAGCTCAACTGGGACGGTGATCTCAATGCGGTCAGGCAGTGCCAGATAATCGTCGGCGCTCATGTGCATAACCCGATCCGCTATCTGGCCCTCTATCTTCTGAGCTGATCCCTCGCGCAGCGTGTACTTGTGGCCGAAGTAGTCCTTATCGAAAAACCGCTGCCTGAAATTTGTCAGGGTTCGGCCTAACCTCTGGCCGTAGTCAATCAGATACATCTGCGACCACAGGTCGTGCATTCC
>Ga0075445_10001460_pt1 | contig 12083 bp, 20 predicted proteins | sample CoawatmetaG02DNA_FD_72350 | JGI IMG/M metagenome (GOLD analysis project Ga0075445, IMG submission 72350) | Marine microbial communities from the West Antarctic Peninsula - Coastal water metaG029-DNA | ecosystem: Environmental > Aquatic > Marine > Coastal | place: Atlantic Ocean: West Antarctic...
GATCTCTTTGGCCGTAAAAGCCTATCGACTTGCGAAAGATGATACAGACATGGGTCAATTAATCGACATGGTTGCTGCACTTAAAGGAAAGGGAGTTGGACAATGACTTTAAATGAATTAACGTTTTATACTGCGACCTTTGGAAACAGTGGTACATTTAGCAAGATTACGGAAGACGGCTGGAATAGTGAGCAGCATTTTCTGGAGGCAATGGTCACTCTACAGAAAGCCAATTGGTCTTATTATGATGATGGTCGAAAAGTCATGAGGATAGGAAAATCAAACGGGAGTGCCGGATTGGATCTCGAATTGATCGTCTTAGATGGTTGCGTTGCAAGACTTAACTATGCACAGATGGAAGCTTCGTTGATTCAGTCTGCGAAAGATGATGCAGACATGGTCCAATTAATCGACAAGCTTGACGCACTCAAGTGGGCAGTGGAGCAATGAGATTTATAATAATTAAAGGCTACGACAATGAAGAGATCGCAGTCAATGCTAGCAACATTACTTCTATCAAAATGATAGGCCATCATGTTGCATTTTGCATGAGCGGTGATATTCCAATCACCACACAATTTACAAATATTGAAGCAGCAGTTGATTATATTCAACGCGCTTCGTCTATTTCATTAAACACAGGAGTACAAAATGAAAGTAATTGATAACGAAACAGAAACAGCTAAGTTAACTCATCGCGACTTAGCCCTAGCAGCCTATTCTTTGGCTGAACTTCACAACGTATATGTTCGTGCATTGGATGAAGATTCTTACAATGAAGAGATGAATAAGGATCAGATGGAAGAAACAATCGAGCACATCCGAACTGCTCATATTAAGTTTGATACAATCTTACAATCAGTTAAGCCCCTTGAGGACGAAGACGACGATGCAACCGGAGAATAGATGAAAGTAAATATTAAAAAGCTGCATAAAGACGCTGTGATCCCCAAGTACGCAAAGAGTGGTGATGCTGGGCTGGATTTGACCGCTATTGATGTTGTATCAGATGAGGGAACAATAACATACAAGACAGGCCTAGCAGTCGAGATACCTCGATGGCATGTTGGACTATTGTTCCCTAGGTCGTCAGTTTACAAAACCGGACAGAGACTTACGAACTGTGTCGGGGTGATTGATAGTGGCTACCGAGGAGAAATCATGATGAAGTTTACACTCTCTCCATATCAGAGAGAGTACGACATCGGGGATCGAATCGGCCAAATGATTATAATGCCTTATCCAATGATCGAATTCGAAGAAGTTGAAAAACTTATCGAAACCGAACGTGGCACCGGCGGATATGGAAGCACAGGGAGATAAGAACATGCCTTTGAAAAAAGATGGGGATGCAAAAAGAATACACTTTTATGCAAATAAGGACGCGCACATAAGATTTAGAGCTTCTTTGGAGAAGCATAATATGACAATGTCCGAATTTCTAAGAGCGTGCTGTGATGCTGTCTCAGAAGATGACAAGGATATGATGAAATTCTTAAGTTCTTACAAAGATAAGACCAAAAAACACTCGAAAAGTAAAAGCAAAATTCTCAAAAAAGATTCTGAGAAAAGCGACAAGATCTTGGAGGACCTAGGTATCGATGAGAACGATATCCAAAGCCTTTTTGATTTTATTGCAGACCAACATCCAGAAATCTAATTACTATTTTGCTTTTTCTCATAAAAGAACCTATTTAAGGTTACAAAATCTAGATTTTTTAAGGAGATTAAGCTATGGCTAAAAAAACTTTAAATGAGGCAGTAGTTCGCAGGTTCCAAAGACTCGCAAACTTAAGCCCAATTAACGAAATGTATAACATGCGTGACGAAGACGAAGTGATGAAAGAAGAAGAAGAAGAAGAAGAAGAAGAAGTGGAAGCCGGCATGCCCGAAGATGCAGCTCCCGAAGCAGGAATGAAAATGGATGCTGAAGAAACAGAGTTGGATGGAGACCTTGAGTTGACAGACGACGAAGCTCAAGCAATCATCGATCTTGGATCAAAACTTGAAGCCGCAATGGGCGGAATGGGTGAGATGGAAGTTGACACAGAAGTTGATGCAGAAGTTGATGCAGAAATGCCAACACCCGCAGTAGCTGATATGGATGCTGAAGAAGAGTTGATGGAAGCCTTGCGTGGAATCAGCTACACACCTTCTAAGAACGAAGTTGTAAATGAAGTCGCTAAGCGTGTTGCTATGCGATTGAAGGCAGCTAAGTTGCACGAATCAAAATTGAATCGCGCATTGGGAAGAAAGTAATTTAAATTACTTGACAAACATACCGTTTCATGTTATAATTAAAGAGAGGCTCTGTCCTCTCTTTTTTATTTTTGGGAGACACCATGATTAATATTATCATTTCATTTCTAATCGGATGTACTTTTATGTATTTGTTGACCGTTGTCTCATCTGCACTCAAAGCTTCGACGATTTTGGAAGACGCCATGTTGACGTATGCCATTCTTTTAATGAGCGCTTACGAAGTAAGCCTGAAACAACTAGAGACTGTCATCGTAGCAGGACAAATTCCACAGCTCCAAGCAGAGATGTTGAGAAAAGTTAATAAAATAGAATTTGAAACATTTGCAAACAAAAAGATAGAAGAAATTTTAAAGACCATTCCAGTGGCTCACACGAACATTATAAGATATAAGAATTTTTCCGAAATGAAGTCATATATCACAAAACAACATAGGATTAAATATGCACAATCTAACTAAAAAAACAAAGAAACCCAAGAAGAAGGCTAAAGAAGAAATCTCTGAAGAGGAAGTATCCGAAGAGTGTTCATCTGAAGAAGAGACGCCAAACAACGAGCAAGAACAACAGCTTACTCTCATGGACCTCTTAGGAGGAGGCGCCGGTGGCGCAAAGAGCCCCGAAGCCCGATCAATCATGTTTGTGGGTGAGGTTACTGAAGACCGAGCAGCGGACTTGATATCTGCATTACTAGTCTTGTCGCAGACTAAAGAAGAAGCCGCCGAGAGAGCTGAGCCAATCAAGTTGTACGTATCCACTTATGGCGGATCAGCCGATGAGATGTTTGGTATCTATGATGTTGTGAATTTCTGTAAGAAGTTTTGCGACATTGAGACAATCGGACTTGGAAAGGTGATGTCTGCTGGGACTTTGATGATGGCCTCAGGAACGAAGGGGAAGCGTAAGATTGGAAAGCACTGTCGTGTTATGATCCACGCGGTAAATGGTGGTCAAGTTGGAGACATTCACAATCTCCAAAATGAACTCGAGCAAACCGTATGCCTTCAAGATTCTTACATTCAGGCAATGAGTAATGAAACAAATATGACCAAAAGACAGATCCAAACACTAATTAATCGTAAAGTAAACGTCTACTTGACTGCTGAAGAAGCAATCGAGAAAGGACTTGCTGACGAAATTTTGGAGTAGCACCATGGACAAGTATTTCTACAATGAAGCCTCAGCCCACAAGTTGGGTTGGGAGCCGACCTGGTTCGGTTGTACCAGATTTAATGACGACCTTAATGAGGCTATTGAGAAATACCAAAAGTCCAAAGGCTTAACGGCTGATGGACTTTGTGGCCCCGGAACTTACCGTAGAGTCTACACTGACCGGCAGGAGCGAATTGAAACGTTCATGCCGATCGCAAAGAATAACAAAGATTCTTTTATCGTTAACAATGCAGAATATTTTGATATAGAGTGGCCAAAGGTTAAACTTTGGTTTGAAGGCGATGGACTTAAAATGCGCAAAGGTTTCAAGAGAATTTTTCACAAAAGAAATCCAAACTTCTTTGTTTGTCATTGGGATGTTTGCCTCTCCTCGAAGTCTTGCTTTAGAGTTCTCGAGAATCGAGGGCTAAGCATTCACTTCTTAATTGATAACGATGGAACCATCTATCAAACAATGGACATCAATGATGTTGCATATCATGCAGGGTCAAGAACTTGGAATAATAACTCGATTGGTGTTGAGATTTCCAATGCCTATTATCCTAAACACCAACCTTGGTACGTTAAACAGGGTTTAGGTGAGAGACCACTAATCACAGACGCAGTTGTCCATGGCAGCAAACTCGATCCATTCACGGGATTTTATCCCGAACAACTTGAGGCTCTGAAGGCCTTGTCGAAAGCCATCAATAAAGCCACGGGAATACCTCTCAAAACGCCTTTGGATCGCTCGGGCAATACAAACACTACCGTAAGCAAAAAAGCTGCTGAGGGACGTTTTGAGGGCTTTGTGAACCACTACCACTTGACTAAGCGCAAGATTGATTGTGCTGGTTTGGATTTGAAGAAATTACTAAAGGAGATTTGAGATGTCGAAGAAAGTAACAGGAAACGATTTAAAGAAATTGCTTGAGGGAGTTTTGAGCGAAGTCGCCGGTGTCAAAATAGCAAATATAGACAAAAAGCTGTATAAAAAGCAAAAGTCCGAGTTTAGCAGTTTTAAAGATGGCATAAAGGATCTTGCTAGCAATGATTCTTCTCCCGCCGATATCAGCCAAGACGATGTTTCTAAGGCATATTCCGAGCCTAATGCGGATGAAATAGCTGCTGGGCGATATCTTGGTCAAGGACTTAAAATGGGCCACAAAGATGATAGAGACAATATATTAAAATTTGTCGCCAGTGCAGAATCCGAAGCTGCTGAGTTTTCAGCAAATACAATAGAACCAGTTAAGGCTGAGGACATTAGATCTATCGCTTTTAAATCAATGCAAAATGTTTCTGCAGATCCATCCGACATAAAAGCGCCAATGGGCCAGTTCCCAGAAGGCATAACTACGGCACTAAATCAAGTTATGACTGGAAAAAATACTTTTGACGATAGAATGAAGCACTTAGCAACCGTTTGTAAAGAAGCAGTTGGTGATATGGCAGATAATACAAAAACATCAGGTGATATCACAGCCACAATTTCTAAAATGCTAGTCTTAGACTATTTGACAACATTAGTAAGAGAGGTTGATAGTGGCAGTGGCGCCTATGCTTTTGAGGCTTTTCTAGCGATGATGGTTGGAGGCAGAGTCACAGGCAAAGAGCTCACTCCAGATAAAAAAATGGGTGGTGCAGACTTTCGTGCACCTGATGGTTCAGCAGGAAGTTCAAAATTTTATAGCAACTTAAGCGGGATTTCGCAATCGTCAAAGGGCTTCAAGCTTAATGAACCAGTTTATTATGTAATTTGTATAAAGGAAAAGACCCAGGCCACATCTGCTCAATCAGCGGAGGTAACTAAATTAAAAATTTACACATTATTTATAAACAAAGTAGCACAAGAAGTCGGAACCGCAAAGGGCAAAATATATGATTATTTTGCTTTTAAATATGCCAACGGCGATGTCGAAGTCAAGCAAATTAAAACCGGAAGCCAGATTAACTTATCAACGGGCCTTTCCAAAAAAGGCAATCCACTTGAGATTGATATTGTGACTGCAGCAAATAGCAAGGATATTAGATCTGTGGTAACTGCAACGACAAAGAGTCGATCGGATGAACTTGCAACCGCCATAAAATACATGGAGCAAATTTCTAGAAACATATATGTAGCTGATCAAAAATCTCAATCATATGGAGCTTCTGGAGATATCACAAGTGCAGACGAAGCTCTCGCGGCACTAATGCAAGCGGAAAACTCCGTTAGACTTATGACGTCAATTATCGATCCAAATACAGGAAGAGGTGGAGATACAACCAAGTTTGTCGGAGAACAAAAAATCACCGCGTCCTTACTCAAAAAATTAATTGAAGAAAACTTAAAGAAATGACTTGACAAACCCTCCATTTGATGTTATAATATATATAACCAAATGGAGGCTTAATGCAAAAACATTATAAACAAGGCTCAACTCTCAATCAAGAGATTGTAGAGGGAGTCAACATCTTAGCGGACAACGTCGCGGCAACTCTCGGACCCCGAGGGCGCACTGTAGCGTTATATCATAAAGAACAAGGTGTTCCTGTCATCACAAAAGATGGCGCAACCGTCGCAGACTTTGTCGAACTTGAATCTCCGTTCCAAAACCTTGGAGCGCAAATCATCAAGCAAGCAGCAAAGCAAACAGTAGAGACAGCCGGAGACGGTACAACTACATCGACAGTCCTCGCAAGAGCAATCTTGACTGAAGGGCAGAGATATATCACATCAGGTGCTTCCCCAGTTGAGCTAAAGCGAGGAATCGACAAGGCAGTGGATATTATTGTTGCTGAATTAGATGAGCGCTCCAGGCCCATCGAAACAGTGGAAGACATCAAGCACATCGCAACGATCTCTGCCAACAATGATACAACTATTGGTACGCTTATTTCAACAGCAGTTGACAAAGCAGGCAAGGATGGCTCTGTGATAGTCGAAGAGGCTCGGAGCATGAATACCACTCTTGACCTCATAGAAGGTTTCAGATTTGATTCTGGATACCTTTCTAGCCAATTTATTAACAACGCACGCAATGGAACAGTAGATTATGATAACCCACTTATTCTTATTACAGATGAAAAACTTGAAGTCATCGATCAAATCATGCCGACCTTGGAAATTGCAGCGAGAGATGCGAGACCCTTACTCATCGTGGCAGCAGATGTCGAAGGGCAAGCGCTTGCGGCGCTCATTGCAAATTCTGTTCGGGGAACGATGAAGATTGCCGCCGTCCGTGCTCCAAAGTATGGAGAAGAGCGACGTAATATAATGAAAGACTTAGCTGCTTCTGTCGGAGCAACGTTTGTCTCGCGAGAGGCCGGTTTAGCTTTGCGAGAAGTAAAGCTAAACGACTTTGGTCAAGCAAAATCCCTAAATGTAACAAAAGGATGGACAACCATCGTCGGAGGTAAAGGTGATTGGGAAGAGATTGATACTAGGCTTGATGCGATCAAGAATGAGATCCAGCAAACAGAAAATCTCAAAGAGTGTGAGAGGTTACAAGAAAGAATTACTCGTCTTGCCTCTGGAGTTGCTGTCATTAGAGTTGGTGCTGCAACTGAAGTTGAGATGATTGAAAAGAAGCATCGCATTGATGACGCTTTGGAGGCAGTCAGATCAGCACAGGAAGAAGGCATCATTGTAGGCGGTGGTGTAACGCTCCTGAGGATAGCTAGAAAGCTTTCTATCACTTTAAAGAGCGAAGAGCAGACCCTTGGTGCGAAGATTGTTCTGAAGGCTTGTGAGGCCCCATTGCGGACAATGGCTAGAAACGCTGGAGAGTCTGAAGACTTGATTGTTGAGCAAATTGTTAATTCAAAAGATGATGAATGTTACGATTTTCTTAACAGAAAAATGACCAATGCGATTGGATCAGGAATCATCGACCCAAAGAAAGTTACACGTTGCGCATTGCAAAATGCTGCTAGTGCAGCAGGTACACTACTTACAACGTCACACGCTATTGTAAAAGTTTGAGACTATTTACTATGAAGTCGAAACCATCGGAGGGAACGAGACATGAGCGAGAACGAAATGAATGAAATAAAGCAGGCTCTATTGGAGCTTACCGTCAACATTAAGCACATGGCCGGTAAGCAGGATGAGATGATCGATGATGTTAAATCCATCAAAGAAGCCATCTACAATCCGGAAACTGGCTTATATGCTCGCCTACGAGACCTTGAGCAATGGCAAGAAAACATGTCCAGAGTAATCTGGACTGTTGGACTTGGGTTTATAGGTTTGGTCTCAAAAGCAATTATGGAAATAATATAATCACGGAGGAAAAAGTGAGAGTAAAAATAAGCTATGGAGCTGAGATGGAAGAGGTTCCGGAAGAAATCGACCAACTATACACATATGTCTCTGACAAAGTAAGAAAAATGCAGAGACAATCAGAACAAATTGAAGTCTTATTATCCGACGAAGAGATCGAAAGTACATTAGGTCTAGTAGACACGATGCGTAGATCTTTGGCTGCGATAGACAAGAGACTTTCAGACATTGAGATGATCAGTGTTGGATATTTAAATCACATGAAAGGAGAGCAAGATGTTCCAGACAGGAGACCTTCTATGGATTCCACAGGGATCAGTGATGCTATCACCGACACCTAGCGCACCACTGGCTTTCAAGTACATTGAGGAACCACACGTCGCTTTGTTTGTTTGTGGTGCACCAGAAGACAGAGACTTTTCACTCGTTATTGTAAATGGCGAGCGTTGGGCTATTAAGAGTAAATATATAAAACATTACAGGAGAAAAAATGTTAGTAAAATTAGTTGAGGTTCATAAGCCTCATGGCGACCGAGTCCATTTAGATGAGATACATGTTACACCCGCAGCCGTAACAACCATTCGTAGAGAACCATCAAGCGAAATGATCAACGAAGCACATAGACTTGGAATCGATCAGGAAGCACAGTTTAGTCGCATTACAATCATGGAAGGCCCATTGGCCCGCTCAGTAATTGTAGTAGGGTCTCCGGAAGAGTTAAAGCGCAAACTTAATAAAAGACAACTGTTGAGGGACTAATGAGATATTTTAAAATAATTTGCTGGACCGAATGTCCATTTTGCTTAAAGGCAAAGAACCTTCTTATCGAAAAAGGAGAGCAGTTTGAATATTGCTCAATTGACCATTCCCTTGATCTGTTGACTCACTACAAAACTATTTATAATCATGGAACTGTGCCAATCGTGATTCTAAAGGAGGAACACTGCAATGATCAACTTATCGGTGGATACACGGAGCTTGTCGCCTTCTTTGAGCGAGGAGCACTTAGGGATAATTTTTGATGAAATGATGTATCTCGCTGAGTCATCTTTCGATGTAAGTGTCGAAGATATTAATGGTGAAATCTCCTATTGGACTCCAACTCCTGATGACGAAATCGAGGAGTTGGAGCTTTTTGGTATCATAGACATAGGGGCCGATTGCAACGGAATGCAAAAAATTATTCACCTAACTCATGAAGTTGGCCATGTAATTTATCATATGGATAAACTATTTAGAAACACAGAAGACACGATGTTTAATGAGTCCCTTGCTTGGTTCCTAGGATACCATTTTATGAATGACCACGGGTACACAATTGAAATGTCTGAATATGAAAAAGAAATGAAATATGCATTAAAATTATATAGGTGGAGCGAAAATGTTAGAGATGTTGAATAGAAAAAGAGAAGTAATCAAGCCATGGGGCAAAGAAGTCATTTGGGCCGAGACCAAAGACTATGTTGGTAAGTTACTCTACATTAACGAAGGTCACAAATTAAGCCTTCAATATCATGAAGAAAAGGAAGAGACCATCCTTGTTGTCTCCGGAGAATTGGAAGTTCTCATTTCAGGCCATGGAAGGATGGGCATTTCTTCGCTGAAATTAAGCGAAGGTGATACTTATCATGTAACTCCCGGAACGATCCATAGGTTCTCAGCATCACTTGGAACAAACGTTGTGATAGCTGAAGTGTCAACGAATCATCTAGATGATGTTGTTAGACTGGAGGATGATTATGATCGCGATAGTTAGCTTACTGATTAGCTTAGCATCAGCCAATACGTTTGATGTGTATGTTTCGCCAATGACCTTTGTCGACCGTGCGACGAATGAGAAGATAATCGTTTCTCATGAAAAGGACGCACCACTTTATTATTCTTCCATGTATGCGTCTTCGGCCAAGATGTCCAATGGTAGAGGTGGATGGGAAAAGGTGGAGAAACCAAGAGTATTTGGAAGAGACACGATAAAATATGCGTACCCTGATTGCAACTATCGAAGAGAACCACTTGACTGTTCCATAAAAAACGGTCACTACTACGTTGAGACGATTGTAACCTTTAATGATGACCAGCTAATAGTAAGAGCAATCCTTTACAATAAAGAAGGCATTATAGTTCACGCCTCATCAAGAACTGACGAGATGATAGTTAACTGGATCAAGCAACAGGAAGTGACGATTGTTGAATCAGAAGGTCGTGGTGGGAAGCAGACTATGACGCACTATGGCAAGGAAGAGCTTCCGCTAAAATGGGAGATTCCATATAAATTACTGCAGTCGCACGTTAGGCAGGCAACACTTGGCCTCTGGGTCGGAGTAAAAATTGATTAGTCTTTCCTAGAAAGGAAAGCTCATTGTATAGTTGTTAAAAAAAACCGTTTGTAACTGGTTCGTTACATTTTTTCGGACCCTAGTTACTTATGGGAGGCCGAGACTATGGGAAGACTAGCACTATTTTTACTTTTATTGATACCACCAAGCAATCCGCAAGGGAGCAATTACAATCCTGCATATCACTCGGACCTTTATAGATTCTCAGAGCGTGGTGTTAAAAACGCGTATACCTCATCTGTTATTGTTACAGCAACGATGGACAACAATGGGATGTCTATAGGATCTGGGAACTACTTTCACATCCATGGCCATAGGTTCGTCCTAACAGCAGCCCATGTCGTTGAAGGATTTCCTAAGCTCATCATCACTGAAAGGAGTGGCGATTTACACGAAGCCAATATAATATATGTCGACACTGCATTGGACATCGCCATATTGAAAGTCAAAACTATACTCGAATTTACAAAACCAATCGATTACAGCCCGTCTAAGAAACCTGAGATTGGAAAGGAGATCTTCTACTGCGGCCACCCTAACCAAATGTATTTCACTAGTTATCACGGAAGAATCTCTGGCTTCAACGGTCAATATTTACTGCTTGATACATTTGCATGGCCGGGATCTAGTGGGTCTATGGTGTTTAACAAGGAGGGACAAGTTGTAGGAACAGTCTCTGCCATATCAATGGATGCTCCAACTGGCGTGCCCGTTTTGGTACCCCACTTCGTTAGGATTGGACCCACAACGAAATACACTAGAAAGTTTATTCTGGAGATCTTGTTTAATGAATATCGATAGCATCTTCATCGGAGCCATGGTCTTAGATGGTGATAGCTTGGGTATCATTACGAATGAAATCAAGTCTGGGACTTGGTCAGAGGAGCCGTTGTTTAATTGGACCACGAGTTATGAAATTAAATACTTCGACGGAACGAGCTGCATTATGACTAAGAACTCTCTACATCGACTAATTCAATCAGGAAGGATAATCTTTCTTTCGGATTTAAAAAAGTGAAAGGCCTACTACCCCCCTACCCCCCTACTACCCTAGGGTACCTCTTGTAATGGAGCCGACATATACTGACGTACAAGACATCATAATGGACCTGTGGGACCATTGCATGCTGCTCGAGGACGAATATCACAAAACCGGCAACCAAGGCGTACTCTTTAGGTTTGCAATTGGAATAATGACTGTGCAGTATTGGGAAGACGTCTTGTTAAATATTGAGGGTTTCGATGCCTACGAATTTTATTTTTAAAAGAGGTGACTTGTTGGGCGTAAGAGACATGGAACATGTCTATGGTTATGTCATAGCTCAAGTAATAAGATATAACAGGTTCTTCTATTGTAAGGACATATTGACCGGTGAGTTCCACTTCATTGTTTTCGATCCTGAAGTCCACTTTATAATGTGCCCCGAGTTCGAACCTGATATAAAACCAGATATCGATGTTGTCTCTATGGGCTCAGAATTTTATGATGCCTTGGACAGATTGTTCGATTTCTCTGAGGAGGAGTCATCTTCGTCAGATTGGTAGATCAATTTACTTTACATAACTATGAAAGAAAGAAGTAAAAAAAATCAATTTACTTTACATAACTATGAAAGAAAGAAATAAAAAAAATCAACTTACTTTACATAACTATGAGAGGAAGAAAGAAGAAAAGGATTGATCAAATCAATAGACGTATCACGCCCATTAGTCCGAATCAATCCCGACTTTGCTCTGTTGCTTGTTGTATGAGTTATGTAAAGTTTATTCAATCTAATAATGTGAGACATGGAGTCCCTACACTATTACAATGTATCACGTCTTGAACCAGTTGTCAAGTATATAATATGTCCTTTTAAGATACTTTACATAACTACTCGCGCACGTGTTCCTTATAATATAACGCGCATGTAGAAAAAAGTTTCCAAGACGACTTGACAAATAATTCCCAACGCGTTACAATAATAAGACACAACGGAGACAACATGAATAAAATGATTGGAAAGAAATGGACGATAAGAATGGATGGAGAACTCAGAACCTACGAGATAGTCAGCATAGACACTGA
>Ga0075445_10001462_pt1 | contig 12079 bp, 13 predicted proteins | sample CoawatmetaG02DNA_FD_72350 | JGI IMG/M metagenome (GOLD analysis project Ga0075445, IMG submission 72350) | Marine microbial communities from the West Antarctic Peninsula - Coastal water metaG029-DNA | ecosystem: Environmental > Aquatic > Marine > Coastal | place: Atlantic Ocean: West Antarctic...
GGCTCAAACATTGAAATAAAAAATGTATGTCTCAATAAAACTAGGATTGCTTATATTAATATTCTAAAAAAAATGGGTGGTAAAATTCATATTAAAAAAACTGGTATGAGATCAGGAGATCGTTGGCAGTATTAAAGTTAAATATAGTAGGTTAAAATCAATTGTTATTCCAAAAAAACTTGCTCCTTACCTTATTGATGAATATCCAATTTTAGCAATAGCTGCTTCACGAGCAACAGGGACTACTATTATGAAAGGTCTCGCTGAATTAAGGTTTAAAGAAAGTGATAGATTAAGAAGTATACATGAAAATCTATTAAATTCAGGTATTGATACAAATATTGTAAAAGATGATTTAATAATAAATGGATCAACTAACAAAATTATTGGTGGCAATAAGATTAACAGCTTTCATGATCATAGGATTGCAATGTCATTTTCAATATTAAATTTAATTTGTAAAAAATCTTTAAAGATTAATAATTTGAAATGCATTGACATAAGTTATCCTAAATTCAATCAAGATTTAAAAAGTATATTATTTAATGTATAAAATAATTACAATTGATGGGCCTGCAGGTGTAGGTAAAGGCACAATCTGCAAATTACTCAGTAAGTCTCTAGTTGCATCAGTTTTAAATAGTGGAGAAATCTATAGAAGTATTGCTCATGACATAAAAAAAAATAAAATTAACCCTGTGGATGTGATGAGTATAATTGCACATGTTAAAAATTATAGTCATAAAAAAAAATCTTCAGAAAAACTATATAATAAGAGCATAGATCTAATTTCATCACAAATATCTAGTATTCCCGAATTAAGAAAACTAACTATTAAAATACAACGCAACTTTACTAAATTAAATAGCAATACTTCCAAACTACTAATCGCCGAAGGTAGAGACATGGGAACGGTGATTTTCCCTAAAGCTGAAATAAAAATTTTTTTATGGGCAAGTGCAGAAATAAGGGCTCAAAGAAGGTACTTACAGGTTAAAAAAGTGAGGAAAAGTAGTAAATTTAAAGAGATTTTAAAAGAAATTGAGATGCGGGATATGAGAGATATGACTAGAAAAATAGCTCCTTTACAGCCTGCTGAAGATTCTTACTTGATTGATAACTCAAATTTAGATATAGAACAGACCTTCAATAAAATATTGAAGATAATTAAAAAACTAATACATTAATAAATGAACGAATTAATAAACCCTGAACAAGCTTCTAACGAATTTGAGAAGCTATTAGCCGAATCCCAACTCAACTCTGAATTAAAAGAAGGTACTGTAATTAAAGGTACAATATCTGAAATTGATGATGATTCTGTTACTGTTGATATTGGTGCAAAGGTTGAAGGTAGAATTGCCAAAAGAGAGTTCCTATTTTCCAAAGATAAAAAAGAGCTACAGGTTGGAGATGTAATTGATGTTTACTTAGAAAAAATTGAAAACCACCATGGCGATTGTATCTTAAGTAGATCAAAAGCAAAAAATAAGGAAATTTGGATAGAAATTGAAAATTCATTTAATGCTGGTGAACTAGTAGATGGTGTTATTACCGGCAAAGTTAAAGGAGGTTTATCTGCCTCTATTGGTGTAGATTGTTTTCTTCCTGGAAGTCAAATTGATACAAGACCACTTAGAGATATTAGCCATCTTTTAAATGTTCCACAAAAATTTAAAGTTTTAAAGATGGATAAAATCCGAAATAATATTGTTGTAAGTCGAAGGGCTGTTTTAGAAGAAGCGCACAAAGAATTAAGAGAAGAAAGATTTTCACAACTTACACTTGGTGATGTTGTAGAAGGTAGAATTAAAGCAATAACTGACTATGGTGCATTTGTAGACCTTGGAGGCTATGATTCTCTATTGCACAGTTCAGATATAACTTATCGACGTGTAGGTCATCCTTCAGAAGTTCTAAAGATTGATCAAATTGTAAAAGTAAAAATTATTAAAGTTGATCCTGAAAAGAATCGAGTTTCATGTGGAATGAAGCAATTGGAGGCAGATCCTTGGATACAGATTGAAGGTAAATATAATATTGGAGATAAGCTGCAAGGCGTTGTTAGCAATGTAACTGATTATGGAATATTCATTGAAGTAGATAGTGGAATTGAAGGATTAGCACATAAAGATATGCTTACATATAGCTCTAAGAAAAACTCTCAACCGGGCAACTTATATGCTAGATCTCAGTCAGTAGAATGCATGGTTTTAGAGGTTGATTATGTTAAAAAGAGATTAAGTCTTGGAATTAAGCAGTTAACTGCCAACCCATTTGAAAAATATAATGAAATGAATCCAATTGGTACAATTGTAGATACAGAAATTAAGGCTATTAAAGATAACATTATATTTTGTAGCCTCGAAGAAGATATTGATGGGGCTATTTTCAGCCAAAATATCTCATGGGACTCACAAGAAGATTCTAAAGATCAAATGCAAAAATTTAATGTGGGTGATAAAATAAAAGCTAAAATCATTGAAAATAAAAATGATAAGATTGCATTGTCTATAAGAGAAGTGGATAGCAATCCATTTGATGAAATAAAAGATAAATCCGTAGGTGATACTGTTACATGTACTGTTTCTGAGGTCACTGATTATGGTATTAAAGTCATGATTGGTGGAAATGGTCCTAAAGTTGTCATTAAAAAGAACGATCTTGCCCTTAGAAAACCTGATGCTAGACCTGAGAGATGGGCACGAAATGATAAATTGGATGCAATGATATCACAGATAGATGTTCAAAATTTTAAGGTTTTATTGTCAATTAAGGCTCTTGAGGAAGCAACAGAAAAAGAGGCTATAAGTAAATATGGAGCTAAGGATTCTGGCGCATCTCTTGGAGATATTCTCGGTAAAGCAATAAGTGATAAAAAAACTGAATCTAAAGAATAATACTCATCTTAATCAATAGTTTACAAAATATTAGTTAGCTCTATAATTAAATCATGAGCTTAATTAAAAGTCAGTTAATTCAAAATATAACAGATCAAAACCCACACCTATACATCAAGGACGTAGAGAGAATTGTTAATACCATTTTTTCTCAAATTACAAAATCTTTAGCTGATGGGAGAAGAGTAGAGCTCAGGGGGTTTGGTGCATTTTCAGTTCAAAAAAGGAAAGAAAGAATTGGAAGAAATCCAAGAACAGGAGGTGCAGTAAAAGTTTCTGAAAAATATATACCTAGATTTAAATCTGGAAAAGAACTTAGAATTAAGCTTAATTCAGAAAATAAATTAGATAATTCTTTATCCTCAAATATCGACACGGATTCAGAGCTTTAAAAAAAATAAAAAATTGATCAATAATCCAATCTACTGCGCTATCGATACAAGTGATACCAAGCAAGCAATTACTTTGATTGAAAAAATTAGACCTTTTATTGGAGGCGTAAAACTTGGGCTTGAATTTTATACTCACTGTGGGATTGAGGGAATAAATAAAATCAAAGAGCTGGGTCTACCCATGTTTATAGATCTTAAATTATTTGATATTCCTAATACAGCTAAATCTGCGCTTCAAGGAATACTGGCATTAGAACCAGAATTAACCACTCTGCACATTTCTGGTGGATCAGAAATGCTTAGAGATTGTGTTAATATTAGAGACTCAAACAAAAGCAAAACAAAACTAATTGGTGTAACTGTTTTAACGAGTTTTAATGAAAGTGGAATAAAGGAAGTTGGTTTAAATAATTTATTAAGTGATCAAGTAATTAAGCTTGCAAGACTAGCGGTTGCAAATAAATTAGATGGAATTGTCTGCTCTCCACACGAAATTAGAATAATGAAATCAGAAATTAAAGATAGTTTAAAGTTAATTGTGCCTGGCATAAGAAACAATGAAGATAATTCCAATGATCAAAAAAGAACTATGAATGCTAAAGAAGCAATTGATGCTGGTGCCGATATTTTAATTATAGGTAGACCAATCACTAAAGCCATAGAACCAGCAGAGGCTGCACAAAAAATACTTCAATCACTATAATGAAACCTAATAAAATTAAAATCTGTGGGATTACAGATTTATCTATTGCAAATTTTTGTATAGATAATGATGCTGATTATCTTGGATTTGTTTCATATGAACACTCTCCTAGAAATATATCTTTTAATGACAGTAGAGATATTATTTCTAAATTGTCCAAACCAATCGATACAGTTGCTGTGACTGTAAATGCCAATATCAATGATATTAAGAAAATACAAGATGCTGGATTTAATTATATTCAGCTACATGGATCTGAAAATCTGAATTACTTAGACACAATCAGAAAAAATACGCAGCTAAAAATTATAAAAGCTTTTGGTATTTCTACTCAAGCTGATTTTAATAATATTAACGATTATGTAAATTTGTGTGATTATTTCTTGCTAGATGCCAAGCCTGAAGAAGTAGAAATGCCTGGTGGTAATGCAAAAAAATTTGATTGGGGCCTATTAGGTAGTCAAAACCTTAAAAAAGAATTCTTTTTATCTGGTGGACTAAATATAGATAACCTTGAAATAGCCTTAAAAAACAATATTACATCATTTTTTGATGTATCCTCTAGCGTTGAAAGCAGTCCTGGAGTAAAAGATAAGGTCAAAATAAGTGATTTTATTAATAAGGTTAAGACTAAATGACTAATGAAGAAATAAAAAATTCATTAAGAAGTGGACCAAACAAAAGTGGCTACTATGGTGATTTTGGTGGAAGATATGCTCCTGAAATATTGATGCCAAACCTAATAGAGCTTGAAGAGGCTTTTGAAGCGGCAATTAATGATAGAAAATTTATTGATGAGTTTGAATACTACCTAAAAGAGTATGTTGGTCGACCAAACCCACTTTATTATGCTGAACAATTGACTAAGAAAATTGGTGGTGCAAAAATTTATTTAAAATCTGATCATTTGAATCATTTAGGTGCACATAAAATAAATAACTCACTATTCCAAATACTTTTAGCAAAGTATATGGATAAGACAAAAATCTATTGTGAAACTGGAGCTGGTGCACATCTAATTGCGACAGCTGCTTGTGGAGCAAGATTTAATTTACCTGTAATTGGATATATGGGCAAAGATGATATATTTCTTCAATCAACAAATGTTTTAAAGGCAAAATTATTTGGTGCTGAAGTTGTTGAATGTGTAGATGGTACAGGAGAAAAAGGTGTTCTTAAAGATGCTTGCACTTCAGTACTTAAAGCATGGTCAAGTGATCCAGAGGCATTTTATTGTTGTGGCTCAGCCATAGGACCTCATCCTTTTCCAAAAATCGTACAGTATGCACAGTCAATAATTGGGAAAGAAATTAAACAACAAATTTTAGAAAAGGAAAATAGACTACCTGATGCAATAGTTGCATGCATTGGAGGGGGATCTAACTTAATTGGATCAATTCATGAATTTTTAGATGATCATGAAGTTGCTCTATATGGTGTAGAAGCAGAACATAGTTCGGCACTAACAAATGGTTCAGTAGGAATCATGCAAGGCTTTAAATCTTTTATGCTTCAATCAGATGATGGTTCAGCAACATTAGATACTAAAAGCTTGGCTTCAGGTATTAATTTTTATTCATGTGGACCAGAGCATTCCTATCTTAAAAGTATAGGTAGAGTAAATTATACTTACGCAACAGATGCGGAAGCCTTTGACGCCTTTCAGCTACTTTGTAAATCAGAGGGCATTCTGCCAGCTTTTGAGCCAAGTTTTGCCATAGCACAGGCAATTAAAATAGCTAAAGAAATGAGCAAAGATAAAATTATTGTGATTAATATATGTGGTCGAGGAGATAAGGATATTGATACTGCTGAAAGAATGTTAGGTGATAAACTTGGAAAATAGAATAAGTAAAATTTTTAAGAACCTAAAATCAGAAAATAAAAAAGCTTTTATAAGCTTTACTACTGCTGGTTTTCCAAATGAAGATACTAGTCTCGAGATAATGAAATCAATAGCAGATTCAGGTGCGCATATACATGAAATATCTTTTCCTCATGCTGAAGCTCAGGCTGATGGTCCAATTATTCAATTGGCAAATATTGAAAGTATCAAAAATGGAATTAATTTTGGTAAGGTTATTGGCATTGCCAAAGAAGTGAGGGCATATAATCAACAAATTGGCTTAGTCATGATGGGTTATCTAAATAATATTTTTATATATGGCATAGAGGAATTTGCTAAAGAAGTTAGTGGCATCATAGATGCTGTTATCTGTGTCGACTTACCAGCTGACGTTGTGGAAGAAGCACAACTCAAACAAGCTTTAAAAAAAGAAAACATAGCCTTAATAAAACTAATCACTCCAACAACTTCTGATGAGCGAATTAAAATATTAGTAGAAGATGCGGAGGGTTTTATTTATAGCGTAAATGTTGCAGGTATTACCGGTGTTAAGTCTGCAGAGATAGATAAAGTAAATTCACAAATTTCAAGAATTAAAAAATATACAGATTTGCCTGTAGTCTCTGGATTTGGGATTAAGACAGTTGAAGATGTGAAAAACTTTTCTAAATCAAATGCTGATGGTGTGGTAATTGGCTCTGCTATTGTTGAAAAAATTCAAGAAATTTCAAAAAAAGATACTGATAAGAAAAATATTGCTAAATTTGTAGAAGACTTTTGTTCTGAATTAATAAAGAATTTAAATTCATGAATTGGATAACAAAATTAGCACCAAAAATAAAATCCATTTTAGGTGGTAAAAAAAGCTTAAAAGTTGCTGATAATTCTTGGGTCAAATGTTCTCAGTGTCAAACTATGCTTTATTCTGATGATTTAGAAAAAAATCACTATGTATGCCCAAATTGTGATTTGCATTTGTATATTCACCCTAGAACTAGAATGAAACATTTATTTGATGAAGGTGTTTATGAGGAAATACCTTACCCAACTGTCCAACTAGATCCACTAAATTTTAAAGATACAAATTCCTATAAAGATAAATTTAAAGAAGCACAGGCTAAAACTGAAATGCAAGATGCATTTCTTATTGGTTATGGAAAAATGAAAGGTATCTCAACAACTGTTGTTGCAATGAACTTTAAATTTATGGGTGGAAGCTTATCTTCGGCTGGTGCTGAAGCGATGGTCAAGGCAGCTGAACATGCTATCACTTATAATACCCCTTTCATTATGATCACCTCAAGTGGAGGTGCTAGAATGCAAGAAAATCAACTAAGTCTTCAGGCGTTACCTAAAACTACTATAGCAGTTCAAATGGTAAAAGATGCTAAGTTACCATACATTGTTATTCTTACCGATCCAACTTCAGGTGGAGTAACTGCTTCATTTGCTATGCTGGGTGATGTAACTATTGCTGAACCAAAAGCTTTGATATGTTTTGCAGGCCCAAGAGTAATTGCAAATACTGTTGGGGAAACTTTACCAGATGGCTTTCAACGCTCTGAATTTTTACTTGATCATGGTTTTATTGATCAAATTATTCATCGAAAAGACCTTAAAGATAAACTAGTAAACTTATTATCTTTACTATTAAAACGAGTAGCCTAATTGACTATTACAGACTTGCAGATTGAGGAGCAACTCAATCAACTCTTAGAACTTCATCCAAAGCGAATTGATTTATCATTAGATCGAATTCAGTCACTCTTAACTAAGCTAGAAAATCCTCAAAATAAAATTAAGAATATTATACATATCGCTGGTACTAACGGTAAATTCTCTACATTAAAATTTATTCAAGTCATTCTTCAAGCCATGAATAAGGTGACTAATGCATACATCTCGCCACACTTAGTTAGATTTAATGAACGATTTGAATTGGGAACTAATACAATCAGCAATGAAGATTTATCATTGCTCTTGAATGAAGTTAAAGATGTTAATAATGACAAGCCTATAACTTTTTTTGAAATTACATCTGCCTGCTTTTTCTTAGCTGCAGCTCGAAATATAGCTGATTACACATTGCTTGAAGTAGGTCTAGGTGGTCGACTTGATAGTTCCAATGTAATGTTGCCAAGAATATCTGTCATTTCCTCAATTTCTAACGATCATAATGACTTTCTAGGAGACACCATCGAAAAAATTGCATTCGAAAAAGCTGGCATTATTAAGCCAAACGTGCCCGTCATTATCGGTCGACAACCATTTTCAGATGCGCTGGAAGTTTTAGTTGAGCAAGCCAGCCAACTTGATGCACCAACATTCATCTATAAAAAAAATTGGAATATAGAATTAAAAAATAATAAAATTTGTTATTCGGATAATAATAATGAGATACTTTTAGAGCCATTAAAAATTCATGGCGATTTTCAAATATATAATTTAGGTTTAGCTATAGCATCTATTACGCAAATTGAAGCTGCAAAGGTAGATACTGCTTTGAAAAAAAACTCTCATCTTGATCTTATTTTACCTGGCAGAGTGCAACATATAAAAGATGGTAAATATTTAGATATGTTATCAGTTGATAATGAATTATTTTTAGATGGTTCACACAATACAGATGCAGCTTTTCAACTTAATAAAACACTACAAAATTTAACTGATAAGAAGGACTTAATTATTATTTTAGGAATGATTAATACAAAAGATCCTGAGAGCTACATTGAGCAGTTTGACAATATTAAAGAAATTAAAACTATAACAATACCTAATGAAGAAAGTACAATACCTGCAGGCACTCTTAGCACTAAATTAAAGGACACAGGTATTAATGTATCACCAGCAGATAGTTTAGATACAGCAATAGAATCAATTAGGAAAGAACACCCTACTGCCCGCGTTCTAATCTGTGGATCATTATATCTAGCTGGACAAGTACTTAAAAATAATTAGGCAATTGAATCTTTAATCCATTCAATGATTGCAGATTTTGAAACTGCGCCAACTTTTGTTGCTTTTGCCTCGCCACCTTGAAATACTAGCATTGTAGGAATGCCACGCACACCAAACTTAGTCGGCGTTACTGGATTTTCATCAATATTAACTTTAGCTACAATAATATCATCTTTCATCTCATCAGAGATTTCTTCTAAAGATGGTCCTATTTGTTTACAAGGTCCACACCATGGAGCCCAGAAATCTAGAACGACAGGTTTGTCAGAATTTAAAACATCTTGTTCAAATGTTGCGTCAGTAATGTTAATTGTAGCCATAATTTTATCCTCTTAAAGTTAGTTGTAATGTAGGTATTAATACGGCCAAGTCAAGTCCTATGGTTAGGTGTTAGTAATGTAAATTATTGATTTTATTAGATTATTTTATTTAATTATTTTCTATTCCACTGTCATTATGACTATCATCATCTATTCCTGGTAAGGTCTTTTTTGTTTGTAATCCACCTAATTCTTTCATCTTATTTGCCTTTGATAACAAGCTACCTTTACCATCCTTAAGTCTATTTTTTGCCAACTCTAGATGTTTTGAATATTTTTCCAGTTCTAAATAGGCTTTTTCAAACGATTCATGCACAAGGCCTACTTGATCGTATATTTCAGTTGCAATACGAGCAATTTGATCTGCTCTTTCGTTTCTCTTTTGTACCGACCACATGTTTTCGATAATTTTTAAGACACCAAATAATGTCGAGGGACTAACTATAATAATCTTTTTTCTACTTGCTTCTTCGATAATTTCTTCACCACACTCTGAAAAAGAATGAAATGCTGATTCAACTGGAGTAAATAATACAATAACATCTAAGCTATTTATTTGGTATAGATTTTGATAATCAGTATTAGCAAGTTGCTTTATATGTCTTTGCATTGAAAGAATATGTTTCTTTAATGCTTCCTTTCTTGCTTCTTCACTTTCAGAGTTCATGAATTCATAATAATCTTTAAGCGATACTTTAGAGTCAATAATGATTTGACGGTTTTCAGGTAAGTTAATAATAATATCTGGTTGCTGTTTATTATCACCGTCCGCAGAGTCAAACTTAATTTGTGACGTGTAATCTCTGCCTTCCTGAAAGCCTGCATTGTTTAATAAATTTTTTAAAATAACTTCACCCCAATTTCCTTGTTGCTTATTACTTCCAGTTAGAGCAGTTGTTAATTTTGTCGTATTTTTTTCTAACTCTTTCATTAAAGACATCTCTTGAGTATACTGTTCTTGTTTCTGACCCTTAGAAATCAATCGATCTTTTTTTTCATCTTCTGCAAGCTCTCTAATTTCTTCAATTGCACTTTTAATATCTTTAAAATCTTCGGATTTAAGATCAGAGTTATTTTGTTTTATAAAATTTAATATTAAGAAAACACCTAAACCTCCAATAGACAGGCTCACTAAAATAATTATTAATGTTTCCATTACGCTTTAAGCTTATCGTTATGATATTCTTCTAGTTCCTGAATATAATCATCTATCTCTTGCAGAATATCTATACTGAATTCATTTTCAGATTCTCTTAGATCATCTATTTCCTTCATAGCATCAGGAATTGTATTCCATGGAACTTTATCCATAGTTAACAGTTTAGAGGCAACATCCTGATCTCTTTGAACAAGTTCATTTTTTGGGAGTAAATCTGGCTTTTCGTTGTATATTACTCTTTTAGCAAACTCTTGGATTCTACTGTCTGTAATTTTTAAAGAAATATCATACCGTTTCTCCCACTCAGCTGCTTGGAAATCCTGCATTAAATAATTATCTTTATTGTCTGGAAATCCATCAAATATTCTTTGTTCAACAGTTTTTTCAGATTGATCTTCAACAAACGACTTTTCTTCACTCATATCAATTAAGAGATTAGTAAACTTTTCTATAAAGTCTTTATTGTTGCGAATTTTCTCCATCCGTTCTTGTAAAACTTTTAAATCATCATCTTTAAACTCTTCAGACTGCATTAAATATTTTTCATCAAGCAATATGGGTTGTTCATTAGCTTTTATTAATTGAAAGCATTTCTTTTTTCCTTTAAATAATTTCTTTAAGCCCGCACGATCTAAATCAAATATTAAATCGGGATCAGTTTTAAGGTCAAAGCAATAGACATAATTTTGGTACGTAGGATCGACTGCTAAATAGGCTAAACCATTAGTATATTCCTTGCCTCTAAAATATCTACTGGCACAAAATATACGGTCTTGATTAATAAACTTATAAACATCTTGTTTTGAAGTAGTTTGCATAGCTGCCTCCCAAACATCTGGGCATCTATCTTTTACAAGTTTACATACTCCTATGGTTGCCTCGACATCACTTAACGCATCATGAGCATTTGAGTGATCAATTCCGTTAGCTGGCGCAAAACGATCTAGTTTAAAAGTGATTTTTCCATTGTCATCATTTAGTGGACGCACGAATGAATTTGGAGCAACTGCAGCAGCAGAATGTATTATCTTTAATGCATCACCACGTTTATTTCCATTTGTGTTTGTTAGATATGGAGGTAAGACACTTTGATACAAACTTTGTCTTAAAAATCTTTCATCAAATCCCAAAGAATTATATCCAATATACGTTGTTTCGCCCCAAGATAAAAATTTTTGCTGCATTTTACTTATTAATCCAAAATTTGAATCTTCATGATTCTTTAGAAGATCTACACCTGTTCCATTAACAAGCAACGCTTTTGGATGAGGAACAGGATACTCTTTTTTCATCCGTCCACGCATATCAAAGCTATCAATAATATTAAAGTCTTGATCAGTTAGGATTGCTGCAGCTTGAATTATGCTGTCAAATTCAGCAGACAGACCTGTAGTTTCAAAATCATAAAATACATATTTCATGCAGTAATCCTTTTATCTTTTAATAAATATTATTTGAAGTTGATTAGTATCTGATTCTTATAAAAGTAGACAGAAAGTAAGGGGAAACATATGGAGAAAAGGAGATCTTTCTGTCTACAATCTTAAAAGATAGTAGGAAATTTAGCCTTTATTATGTAGAAAATGTGTTCAAAAAAAGAAATTAATCGATAATTTCATGAGTATAAATTCCATAGAGATTTTTCTTTTCAAGATACATTTTGCTGGTTTTCTCATTAGTGATAATGGCAACATAACACCAATTGGAATTACAGTTTAATATTTTGCCGTGTACTCCAAAGGCAAGTTTGGCAATTATCTTGCTTTTATTTGTTGATCTATAGCCATAGCTAATATCTTTA
>Ga0075445_10001466_pt1 | contig 12051 bp, 26 predicted proteins | sample CoawatmetaG02DNA_FD_72350 | JGI IMG/M metagenome (GOLD analysis project Ga0075445, IMG submission 72350) | Marine microbial communities from the West Antarctic Peninsula - Coastal water metaG029-DNA | ecosystem: Environmental > Aquatic > Marine > Coastal | place: Atlantic Ocean: West Antarctic...
TAACTGCTTCAAAAAATCAAAATGCTACAAGTAGTTTTACCTTTCAAAATACAGATACAACAGGTACAAGTGTAAGAACACATTTAAATGCTACTGCAGGAAATAGGTCAATAAGATTAGAGGCTATCCATAACGACCACAGTTATTTAGTAAGTAGTAATGCAAGAATGTATTTTCAAACTAATGGTGGTTCAAATAACCCTTTATTATTAGATGGAAATAACGCAACTTTTGCAGGAAATGTAACTATAAGCGAAACAGGAGCGAATCCATTAGTGTTTTCAAAATCTGTTTATGGGGATTTTGATGCTGAAAATTTTTATAGAATAAAGTTCAATGACGTAGGGGGTACTGCTAATGATGTTGGTATCGGTCAAATGGATGCTAGTTCTATGGGTTTTAATATTACACCTTCGTCAGGGGCAAGTTTTAAATTCAATGCAGGAACATCAGGTAATATTTTAGAGTTAAACGCAGCTAAAAACGCAACTTTTGCAGGAACAATAAATTCAGGAAGTATTACTTCTACAGGAGTTATTACAGCAGCAACTACTTTTAAATCAGATTCAGGTAGTATGTTATTTTTTGTTCCTAATGTAGGACAAGCTTTAGAAATTGCACAAAATACAGGAAACGCAACTTTTGCAGGTGAAGTAGCTATACGAAGTGACCAAGGTGCTAGTAATAACGCAGTGCTAAGATTAAGAGGTTCAAACACGACAAATAGAATAACAAGATTACAATTTGAAGATTATAGCGGTGCTTTAGCTGATGGCTTAATACAGTTTAGAGTTCCAACATCAGGTGTTGGTTCAAGTGCTATTTTAGAATTAGGTGTTAATTCCGCATCCTTAACATTAGATGCATCACAAAACGCAACTTTTGCAGGAAATGTAGGAATAGGTGGTTCTGCTTCTACTGAAAGATTAAAACTTACAGGTCAACAACACTTATTGCAATTGACAAGAGGTGGTGGTTCTGATACTAAATGGTTTTTCTCTGCTGATTCTACTAAACTTTATATAGCTGAAAATACTACTGCATCATCTAATATTAAAATAACTGTTGACGAGGGTGGAACATTAGGAGTAGGTACTACAGGAGTATATTCTACAGACAGGGATTTAAACTTGTCAGGTAAAGGAATATCTATTAAAAATAATATAACAGGCTCAAATAACAATTGGAGTTATATCCATAATACAGCAACAGGAAGTAATTCAAATTTAGTTTTTGCTACAGGAGCATCATTAACCGCTTTAACTTTAGCACATAGTGGAAACGCAACTTTTGCAGGAAGTGTAGGTATAAAAACTGCCCCTGCTCTAGGAAGGGAATTATTAGTAAAAGGAGAAATTGCTGCTTTAGCTCAAGATAGTGGAGATAATCAATTATTATTTTCAGCTTCTTCTACTCAAACAAATATTTCAGCGACTTTTGGTACTAGCGGAAGTTATGTGCCATTACAATTTGAAACAGGAGGTGCAATTAGAATGGCTATAGAGCCAGATGGTAAAATTAGTGTAGGTTCTGATAAAGTAATATGGGCAGGTGGTTATGGTGGTGGATTAGTTATTAGACAAAATAATTCTACTGGAGATAGATTAATTAAAATGGTTACTGTTGATAGTAATGGTGATATTGCTAATGACAATGTTTTAGTAGTTAAAGGAGCAAATGTTTTAATTGGAACAACAGGAACTCCAAATGGAACGTCTGTTTATGGTAGTGCGTTTATTGATGGAGGTAGTGGTCTTAGGCAATTGTTTCAAGCATCATCAACAACAACTGCTGTTTCTGTACAAAGATTTTATAATCCAAATGGTAATGTAGGTTCTATTTCAACAAGTGGTTCTGCAACTAGTTTTAACACATCTTCAGATTATAGATTAAAAGAAGATTTACAAGACTTTAAAGGTTTAGAGATGGTTTCTAAAATACCTGTTTATGACTTTAAATGGAAATCTGATGAAGGTAGAAGTTATGGTGTTATGGCTCACGAATTGCAAGAGGTTTTACCACAAGCAGTTTCGGGACAAAAAGATGCTGAAGATATGCAGTCTGTTGATTATTCTAAAATAGTTCCTTTGTTAGTTAAGTCAATACAAGAACTAAAAGCAGAGATTGAACTTTTAAAGGCAAAATAAAATTCAGTATATTTACATCTAACTTAAAAAACATTTAAAATGTCAAAAATTACCGAAGCAGAATTAAAAGGATTACAAAAACAAGAGCAGAAAAAAGGTGCAATTTTGCACGATTTGGGATTATTACAAACTCAAATTAACACCTTAAATCATTTTTACGTTGAGCTAATGAAAGAGCAAGACGAAACAAAGAAAGAATTAGAAGAGTCTTACGGAAAAGTCAATATAGATTTAAAGGATGGTTCTTTCGAATTAATCAAAGAAGATGAAAAAAATTAGTAAACACATCTCATATAAAGAGGCTACTCACTCCGAACACGCAAAAACGTACAATATTGCTAATAAACCAAAAGCTCAAGATATAGAGAATATGGAAACACTAGCAAAAGAAGTATTTGAGCCGTTAAGGGAGTGGGTAGAACACCCAATAAAAGTAAATAGTATGTTTAGGTCTGAAAAATTAAATTCAGGCTTAGGTGGCTCTATTTCGTCTAGTCATTTAACTGGAAATGCTGTTGATATTACATCAATGGGTGGTAAAACCAATTTAGAGATGTTTCACTATATAAAAGACCACTTAGATTTTGACCAGTTAATATGGGAATTTGGTGTAGAACCTAGATGGCTTCACGTTTCATTTATTAATAAAAAAGATAACAGAAATCAGGTATTAGTTACACAAAAAAAAGGTGTCTATTATACGTGGTCTGAATGTAAAACGTGCTAAATGAAAATAATAGATTTAAAAATATACGGACTTAATGGATTGGCAATGGTTGTAAATTTCACAGCAATCGAAATAGGATTAAAAATACTACTTTCTCTAGTTGTCATTGGATACACGATAAATAAATGGTATTTAATGAATCAAAAAAAAAATAAATGAAACCTCCAAAAAAGTTTTCTGAAACTAAAGTAGGAAAATTCTTAATAAAGTTAGGATCGTCTATTGGTGATGCATTACCTCAGAGTGGTTATTTAGGCGTTTTAAGAGGTTTAATTACAAATGACACTAAACTAAGTGTTAAAGACAAAGAAACAGCCTTAAAAATGCTAGATATCGATATTACCGAAATGCAGGAAATATCAAAAAGATGGGATTCAGATATGAAAAGCGATTCATACCTCTCAAAAAATACAAGACCTTTAACATTATTGTTTTTAACCGTATCAATGGTTTTTTTAATTGTATTAGACTCTTTAAATATAGACTTTGGAGTTTCTACAGAATGGATTGATTTGCTAAAATCACTTTTAATAACCGTTTATGTAGCTTATTTCGGATCTAGAGGGGTTGAGAAATTTAAAGCATTAAGTAAGTAACTTTAAAAATAGCATACAGGGCGTAAACCATTACTTTTCTATAGATTTTACTATTATTTTTTTAATTTCTTATACATTAGAATTAAAGAAAAACTCAAATTTATTACTTTTTTTTTGATTGACCAAAATAAAATCCATATATTTATATGTTTTAAAATTGGATTATGAATGGCAAAAAAACTTACTCGAAGTAAATTAGTAAAACAACTAGATACTATTTTCAGTACATATATAAGACGTAAAAATTCAGTTAATGATATCGCTACCTGTTTTACCTGTGGCAAAGAGGATCATTATAAGAAACTACAAAACGGTCATTTTCAATCTAGACGACATTACTCTACAAGATGGGATGAAACAAATTGCCAGGTACAATGCGCAGGATGTAATGTTTTTAAATTTGGTGAACAATTTATTTTTTCACAAAACTTAGATATTAAATTTGGCGAGGGTACGGCTAGAAGACTTCACATAAAAGCACAGCAGATTATTAAACTCACAGACGTAGAAATTATAGAAATGATAAAAAGATATAAAACTTTTGTGGATAAAATCTAAAACAGTATATTTGGATGTTCTGTTTATTGTTAGAGAAAGAGGGTTAATTTTATATTGACCTTTTTTTTTGTCCTAGAGTTTTTTTTATTCACTTTTTTGTTTATATTTGTTGCTCAGAACAATTAGTATTAACAATAAAAAACAGAACAAATGCCATTACGAACAGAATTAGAAGTAGTAAAATCAGAAATCATTACATTAGAAATTCAATTAGCTCACGCCGCCTGGCAATCAGATGCGTTTTCTCAAATGCAAATTTACAGAGAGCTAGAAGCAAAGAAATCTTATAAAGATACCTTAGAATGGATGTAAGATATAACGTATCTCACGAGGTAAAAAACGAAATGCTAAAGGAACAGCAATATCGTATCAAAGCATTAATAAAAAGAGTCGACATTTTAGAAAAGGAAATTAAATTAAAATCTCTTACTAATAAAATAATTAGTTTAGAATCTCAAATTGATGACTTAAATCAGGAAATAGTAAATATTAACTTTAAACAGACAATAAAATGAAAGCAGAAAACATTACGGTAAAATTATTTTTACTACGAAAAGAAATTGGAGCGATTAGCAAAGATTCTAATAATCCTTTTTTTAGATCTAAATACTTTGATATAAATACGCTAATAAAACAATTAGACCCATATTTAGAAAAACACAAAATTTTACTTTCTCAGCCTATTATTAATAATGAAGTAAAAACCATATTGCAATGTATTGACGATAATTCGTTTCGTAATTCCTCTTTAGAATTAAGTCCTAATCTAGACGCCCAAAAAAAAGGATCTGAAATAACTTATTTTCGAAGGTATACTTTAGCTAGTCTTTTAGGTTTACAGGCTGTAGATGACGACGGTAATTTAGCAGCAAAAGGATTGCCACATTTATTAGACAATTCTGAAGAGTTTGAAAATTCAAAAGCAAAATTAAAAGCTGGAAAAATAACATTAGAAGGAATTAAAACACATTACAAAGTGTCATCATTTATCGAAAACAAATTAACTAAAAATAATTAAATTATGGGAGCTATTTTAAACGCATCAATCAATGTGGCAGCAATGCCTAAAGAAAAATTTCAAAAAGGTAAGGACGGAAAAGTATGGTACAATTTCACTATATCAATTAACGACGAAACTAGGTTTGGAACTAATTGCTGGATTACAGACAGTCAATCAAAAGAAGAACGAGAGGCTAAAATTCCTAGAATCTCATTAGGAAACGCAAAAGTATCGTGGATTAAGGACGCACAAAATGGATGTGGTAAAATTATGTTAGTTGAAAGGGACGATGTAAAAGAAAATAAATCAGCTCCTGAATCAATTTCAGGAAACGACGATTTACCTTTTTAAAAATATCCATTAATTAATATAAGAGGGTATGGGTTTTTACATCTATACCCTTTTTTGTTCTTAAAATTTAACGATGACAGACAAAGAAATAGAACACGATATGCTTATGCAATTAATCGTAGAGGATTGCTATGTAGATCCAAAAAAGAAAATAGAATACCCACCAGTAGCATTATCATTTGGTGAAAAATTATTAAAATCAGATAAAGGTGATTTGCTTTTGCCAATAGGAATAACATATGGAAACCTATCGACTGTTACAGCTCCGCCAAAGACGAAAAAAACATTTTTTGTATCCTTATTAGCCTCAATATTTTTAAGCGGAACTAACATATATGGAGGTAATTTAAAAGGTCATAGAGGGGACGGACATTTGTTATGGGTTGATACTGAACAATCTGAGTGGCATTCGAGTAACTGCTTTCGTAGAATTTACGAAATGGACTCAAAAGTAGATTCCTCAAAATTTCATACCTTTGGTTTAAGAGGTATTGATTACAAAACGAGACTGGAATTTATTGAGTTTTATTTAAAAACAAAAATAGACGCTCCTTCTTTAGTAATTATAGATGGTGTCGCAGACCTCTTAGCTGACTCTAATTCAATAAGTGAGTCTAATCTATTAACTATGAAATTAATGGAGCTATCGTCAAGATACAACTGTCATATTATGGTGGTGATACATCAATCATTTGGTAGTGAAAAACTTGGTACTGGTCATTTAGGAAGTTTCCTAGAAAAAAAATCTGAGCTGACAATTAAATTAGAAGCAAACACTATTAACAAAGACTATGTGACCGTAAAATGTGGACGTAGTAGAGGTTATCCTTTTGAAACTTTTAGCTTTCAGGTTAATCAAAACGGATTGCCTGAAACGGTTAACGACCTGTATGATCCTTTAAAGTAATATGAATCGAGATATAATAATATTAATTAGTAAAAAACATCAAACCTGGGTTGAAATAGTGCAAACCTTTGGTTGTTCTAAAACGATTGCTGAAGATATTGTCCAGGAAATGTATATTAAAATAATATTAAAGTTAGAAAAGGGGACTTTAAATCTTACTTATAGCGAAGACTTATCTCAATTTAATTACTACTATATATTTAAGACATTAAAAACTTTATTTATAGACTTAAAACGAAAATCTAAAAACATTAAAATGGTCTGTTTGGATGAGTGGCTAGAAAGTAATAGCGAAACAAGTCAATTATATAACGATGTTGACTATTCAGAAGCATACTCAATTATTACAGATGAGCTGTCCAAATTGGAATGGTATAAACGTAGGGTATTTGAAATTATAAACGACGGCGAAAGTATTGCTGAATTTTCTAGGCAATCAAAAATACCATATTACGCTCTTTATTTTACGCACAAAAAAGTCAAGGATAAACTTAAAAAGCTCTTATGATAAATACCTTTTCACAGGACTTAGAGGCTGGTAAAGTTTATGAGTCATATGTATTAGATAAAATTCAAAAAATACCCATTAGCTCATATGATTGACGGCTATTGTAAAGAATGGGACATATTTATCCCTGAATTAAATTACGGTATTGAGGTAAAGTCAGATCAAAAAAGTTTATACACAGATAATATAGTAATAGAGATAGAATTTAATAATAAACCATCCGCTTTAAGTACTTCAAAAGCAAAATGGTGGGTTATATACGACGGTAACATTTATAACTGGTTTCTATTAAATAATATTAGACGCTGTATATTAGAAAACAAATTAAAATACGCAACTTTTATTGGTAAAGGTGATACGAAATATAAAAAAGCATACCTAATTAAAAAAGAATTATTATACAAATACAAAACATTATGAAACTAGGAGACATTATTTTCTACATTACAAAATACACAGGCATCAAATACCTTGTCGACAAATATCATAAGGCAAGAGGTACTGAGTGTAAGTGTGGCAAAAGACGAAATAAACTGAATAATCTAAAGATTAAAAGATGGTAAAATTTAACGAATATGAATACAAAGACTGGGAAAAATTTAGAATGGGTAAAAACGATGTCATTACAGCAGCCGAATTTGAGATGGTCGCAAAACTCCACAGCGTCAAATTTAATCACTCTTATTTTAAGCCCTGCACCTGTTCACCTCAAACAATAAATAAATGGATAAAAGATTTGAATACGATTTGGGACAATGGAAATCAAAAAGATTAAGCAATTTGAAAACGCAGTAATATTAATTTTAAACCTGGACGGATGGGATTTAAAAAAACCCGAAAATGATTTTACTGTATATGACGCAATAGGATATACGCCAAAGAAAGATAAAAACGGAAATAGAATTAAGTGCGTTATAGAGATGAAATTTCGCAATAAGTACTATGCGACTAAAATGCTAGAGAAAGACAAATACGTCGCTTTAATGGCTTTAGATAAAGACGTAGTTAAGATCTTTTATGTGTTTGATACTAAAGGAAACTTTATGTATTATCTAAATAATTTAAAACTGCCTCAGTCAGTTAAGAAATATTGTCCTGATACAACAATGTGGACAAAAAATAAATTATTAAAAGACGTTTATTTACTAGAAGAAAACGACGCTGTCAGGATAAATCTAAATAAAAAAGAATAAAAGTTATTAAATTTATTGTTTATAAGTAAATAAGTTGTATATTTGTAGGGAACAAAAAACAGAACAAATGAAAAATTATCCTATTCTTATTAATGAATTTACTGATTATGTTATTAGTTTTTATAATGACAAAAATGGAATTTATCCTATTGCATCTATTAATAAAATAAAAAGTGCTGTAAATAAATTTATAGAAACTAAGCCTTTATCTGAATTTCATTTTGATTCATTTGATAGAGAAACTGTTAGATGTATTTTACAGCCTTCACATTCAATATTTATTTAAAAACAGAACAAATGACAGAATCAATAAAAGTTACTATTTCAAACGACGAATACAGAAACTTAATCAGTATAGCTCTTACTGCTAAAACATTAGTTAATTACTATAAGGAAACTGATACGTTTAAATTTATGGTAAAACACGCAGTTAAAGATATAGAAAAAAAATTACAGCATAAAAGTATTACTAATATTATAGGGAATACTTTTAAAGATTCTCTAGATATTATTGAACAAGACTTAAAAGATAGAAGAAATGGAGGTTAGCAGCGAGGTGTTAATACATATCAAAAAGCAGATAGAAAGCCATATAAAAGAAGATAAAAACATTACAGACGTTATTATCAACTATCAAATAAAGAAGACAGACAGACCAAAAAATTATTTAAAACTAAACATAACAATAAAATGAGCGCAATTCAAAATTTACAACAAAGAATTACAGAGTTAGAGGGTGACCTTTTAGAAGCAAAATCAAATTCGCACGTATATGTACACGAAACAAATACGCTACATTGTTCAGACGGTGAGCTGTATATGCATTACGGAGACATAAACGAAGAGAAAACAATCGTGTTTAATGTAACCTCATTGTTTAATGACTTACCACATATTATAGAAATGGTCAGCAAAGAAAACGACAAGAATACAAAAGACATTAATTCACGTATTAAAGAAAGCGCCAAAAAACTATGATTCTTTTAATCGACGCCGACAGTTTAATATTTGCCAGTTGCTATCGTAAACGAGAAACGCCTGAAGACGAGCCATTCTTTTCAGACATAGCAGACGCACGAAATAAGTTTGACGAGCAGTATATGAACATTGTAAATCACTTAGAGGAAATATACGCCGTCGATAAAGTATTAACTTTTAGCGGATCAAAAGGTAATTTCAGAAAATTAATTACTAAAAAATATAAGTCTAATAGAAATTATAATAATCTGCCACCATTATTAAACGAGATGCATCAATTCGTAAAAGAACAATATGATAGTATTTCAGGATACGGAGTTGAAACAGACGATATGGTTGCTAGGTATTGGTACAACATAAGTCAAGACATAGGACGAGACGAAGTAATTATAGTGAGTTGTGATAAAGACTATTTACAATTCCCAGCAATAATTTACAATTATCATTGGAACACTAGACAGATTATAGATGTAAGCGAAGACGAGGCAGTATATAATTTTTACTCTCAAATGGTGGTTGGGGATTCTGCCGATTGCGTCAACTATTTTAAGGGACGTGGGGTTAGGTTTGCTCAGAAATACTTTTCAGAATGTGAAACTAAGTATCAATATACGCGAAAATTATACGAACTATTTAAAGAAAAATATAAGGGAAAAGCAAGACAGAAATATATAGAATGCTATCACCTTTTAAAATTAAGAACAAACTAATGAGACAGTTTAAACCATTAAAAAAAGATAAACCAAACAACAAACAAAAAGCTATTAGAAAAAAGCAAAAAGAAAGGTTTGTTGAAGAGGGTAGAAAACCAAAAATAAAACGAAATGGGGTTTTAATAGTAGAAAAATAAATTATAAAACTAAGAACAAAATGATAGCAAAATTATTAAGCATATTAGGAATTAAAATTTGTAAAGATATTCCAAGAAAAAACATAATTAAAAATGGTAGAAACAAAAACGGATATACTGGAGTAGCAGTAAACGGAAAAAAGTGGGTTGCTAAAATTAATATTAATAATAAAAGAATACATTTAGGAACATTTAAATCACCTGAAGAAGCATCTCAAGCATATCAAAAAGAACTAAATAAATTATGAAAGACTTAACACCTTTACAAATTGGTGATAAAATTATATCTGTTACTGGAATTAATCTATACGAAAATACGCGCAAAAAAGCCTTTGTAGAACACAGGGCTTTATTATGTTATATACTAAGAGACAAACTACAAATGAGATGGACGTTTATAGCTGCTTTCTTTATCTCTCAGGGTAAACATATGGATCACGCTAATTGTATGCACCTATTTAAGATGTACCCAATATATAAGAAAGACAATAAAACATTAGATATAATAGAAAACATATTTGCTTTTAAATCTAAAATACCTCTAGACGAAATAGACAAAGTAAATTACCTAGAAAATAAATACGGCACATTAGAAGCAGAATACCTAAAACAAAAAGAACAACTTAAAAACCCATTGGTAAAATTAGTGATAGATATTCCTGACAATAAAATAGTAGATGCAAAGGATAGAATTAAACTAATGAAAAAAAGCTGGGAATGGAAATAACAATAATATGAAATTAAAACATTTAGATTTATTTAGTGGTATTGGTGGTTTTCATTTAGGATTTCAAAAAGCAGGTTTTGAATTGGAAACTTATTTTTCAGAAATAGATAAATACGCAATAGACGTTTATAAACATAACTTTAAAAATAGCAAATATGTCGGATCAGTTACAGATATTCAATCAAAAGATTTACCAAAAATTGACCTTATCACTTTCGGATCACCTTGTCAGGATTTTAGTTTGGCTGGAAAAAGGAAAGGTATGCAAGGAGCTAAAAGTTCCCTTATTAGTGAAGCAATACGACTCATTAGCGAATGTAGACCACGTTTTTTTGTGTGGGAAAATGTTAAAGGAACATTCAGCTCAAACAATAGCGAAGACTTTTGGGCAATTATCCAAGCCTTTACCAACATTGGGGGTTATAGACTTGAATGGCAATTGCTTAATACAAGTTGGTTTTTACCCCAAAATCGAGAGAGAATCTACCTTGTCGGATATCTTGGAGAAAAAAGTGGAAAAGAAATATTTCCTATCAAAGAAAACGCTAAAAAGATTAATGAGTTACAAAGACAACAAGCAAATACCAATACACTTACAACAAGATACACAGCAACAGGTTCTGGAAGTTACATTACTGAACGTAAATTCATTCCACAAAAAATAGGAGACTATCGATATGATGAGGGATTTAGATGGCGAAAAGATAATAACAGTCCAACATTAACATTATTATCTAGTAAAATTTATATTAAGAAAAAAGAAATTAGAAGATTAACCCCACTAGAATGTGAAAGACTACAGGGATTCCCAGATAATTGGACACAAAAAGGGTGTAATGATTTAATCTCAGATGGACAAAGATATAAGATGTGTGGCAATGCAGTAACAGTAGATGTTGTAGAAGCTGTAGCTAAAAAAATAAAATCGAACTTTAATTACGTTATATAGATGTAAAAGATTGATTAATCAATAAAATATCAATTATGGATAAAAGAAAAAAAAATGGTGGTTTAAGGGCAGGATCTGGTAGACCAAGAAAAGCAGATGAGGTAAGGCTAATAGAAAAGCTAGACAACATCATTGACAATGACGAGGTGATTAAAACACTAGGTCAGCAGATCCTAAAAGGAGACTCTAGGGCTATGTCTTTATACTTTGGGTATAGATACGGCAAACCAAAAGAGTCGGTCGATATAACGTCGTCTGAAGGCTTTACAGTAAACTTTAAAGACCTCATCGAATTTAAGTGATCCAGGTAAATAAAAAATACGCACCAATTAAAAACGCTGACTCTCGATACTTTATAGTTACAGGCGGTAGAGGTTCAGGCAAATCATTTTCTATTAATCTACTTTTAGTCCTACTCACATATGAAGCAGGACATACTATCTTGTTTACTAGATTTACATTAGCCTCAGCTTACATTTCCATTATACCTGAATTTATACAGAAGATAGAAGCTCTAAACAAAGAGGCAGATTTTCATATCACAAAAGACGAGATCATAA
>Ga0075445_10001505_pt1 | contig 11897 bp, 9 predicted proteins | sample CoawatmetaG02DNA_FD_72350 | JGI IMG/M metagenome (GOLD analysis project Ga0075445, IMG submission 72350) | Marine microbial communities from the West Antarctic Peninsula - Coastal water metaG029-DNA | ecosystem: Environmental > Aquatic > Marine > Coastal | place: Atlantic Ocean: West Antarctic...
CCGCCCTTTAAAATTGCGATAACCAGTGAAGACGGCCCAGCTGCGCAAAATAATGAAAAGCGTGTCAATGTTCATCTTAATGATATCAAGCCCAAAAACTTGATATCAGTTAATATTGATTTTGGGCAGATGGGTATAGGTGGTGATGATTCTTGGGGGAAACACACGTTCAGAACATACTCATTAGCGGATGATCAATATCAGTATGCTTTTTGGATTAGATTGTATGACTCTCAGGCTATGCAGTAGACCTAACTTTGGGATCTGTGAACTCCGGAAGGGTGGTTCGCTGTTACTGCTCAAATGCCCGAAGAATGGATTGCGGTGGTGACTGGGTGTATCCAAACCAACGCCTTAAACATGTCGCGTCCTTTATCTTGAAAGGAAAGTTGCAATGAAAATTATCTATTTAAGTAAAATCCTTTTAGCCGTAGTTATGCAATTCCTTTTGGCTTCATTGGCTTTTTCTGAAGCCTATGCAATCAAACTGGAAAAAAGCCATATGATTTCCATGCGTGACGGGGTCAAATTATCAACTGATTTGTATTTTCCTGAAGGGGCAAAAGAAAAACTACCCGTGATATTAGTTCGAACCGTCTACAGTAAAAATGGTTATGTTAATGGCTATCCATTGCTCGAGGAGTTAGTGAAGCGAGGTTATGTTATCGCGGTTCAAGATATTCGCGGGCGTTTCGAATCGGAAGGAGACTATATGGTTGCCACCGGGCGTCGTGAAGACGGTTACGATACCATTGATTGGTTGACCACCCAGCCGTGGTCGAATGGCAAGTTGGGAACTGAAGGTTGCTCCTATTTGGGGGAGACTCAGGTAGTGTTGTCTGCCGTTAAGCACCCTAACCATGTTGTTGCGATGCCTATGTCTGCGGCATCTGGCTGGTACAAACCTGGCAGAGCATGGCAAGGATTTAGTGGTGGTGTATTCGAACTTGGTCAAACAGCGGGTTGGTTTTCTACTGAAGGGACTAAAGTTTTTTACGGGCCACCGGCGCATGTTGATAGACAAGCATGGTTTCGTTCTTCCGCTTCCAAGAATTATGATATGAAACCCAAAACTGATTTTGAGCATTACTTGACTCTTTTACCCACCTTACCCATTGATAGCCTCTTGGACAGGGCCGGTATTCCCCCCACTGACTATGGAAAATGGGTCACCAGTCATCCGGATAGTGCGTACTTCCGCAATTTGGATTTTGCCCGAGCCTCCGATACCTTTAATGTCCCTGCGTTGTTTATGGATTCCTGGTATGACTATGGCCCGGAAGAAACGACAGAGATGTTTAATGCATTCCGAGAAAACGCCCAGAGTAAAGTGGCGAAAAATAATCAATTTATGATCATAGGTCCTTCAACACATTGTGGTTACACGGAAGCCACAGAAAATACTATTGTGGGTGAAAGAGAGTTGGGAGACGCTAGATTACCGTGGCTGGATATCCAATTACGCTGGTATGACTACTGGCTTAAAGGTAAAAAGAATGGCATTACCGATATGCCCAAAGTGCAATATTACCTGATGGGGAAAAATGAGTGGCGGCAAAGTGAGGTTTGGCCACCAAAAGATACGACTTATCAAAAATGGTATTTGCAGGGGCAAGGTAGGGCCAATAGCCGTCATGGCGATGGTGTACTTAGTCTAAAAGCGCCAGAGAAATCCAATGTCGATAGCTTTATTTATGATCCGGCTCATCCGGTACCCTCTTTAGGTGGACACTCTTGCTGTACTGGCAGTGACAGCGAAGCGGGGGGTTATGATCAATCAGAGATTGAATTACGAAACGATGTTTTGGTTTATACCTCCGAGGCGCTGAGCGAAGGTATAGAAGTTACCGGTTCCATAGATGTGGTGCTGTGGGTATCTTCCTCGGCGACAGATACGGATTTCACCGCCAAATTAGTGGATGTGTATCCCGATGGTAGAGCCTTTAATATTCAGGAAGGCGCTTTACGTATGCGTTACCGTAAAAGTTTGTCTAAAGCGGAATTGATGACACCTGGAGAATTGTATGAAATCCGATTGGATTTACGTGTCAGCAGTAATTATTTTGCCAAAGGCAATAAGATTCGCTTGGAAATTACCAGCTCAAACTTTCCCCGTTGGGACCGTAACTTAAATACTGGTGGTAATAATTACGATGAAAAGAAATGGATGATAGCTAGTAATAAGGTCCATCACGGCAAGGATAAACTGTCATATTTGATATTGCCGGTGATTAAAAAATAATGTTGGCCTCTAGATAACAATGGATTCATATTCCGGTGAGCAACCTGCAAGTTTACAAGGGGCCGCTCTTTGGCGGTTACAACCCAATTTTTTTCGATTAACGGCAGCTTGGAACTTGTCATAATGGGGTATATACTTAATTTGTTAGTCTGCTGCTCTTCGCCAAACGGAGTGTAGAATATTTTTCTGTAGTTTAGGTTGGCGTCATGGCTAGATTTCCGTAAAGAGAGCTTGCGGCTACTACGTGAACCTATACGCGTGGTGTTTGTTTCTGATCCAGAGCGTGTACTATTTTGTCTGTCAATACTTTTCACTTCAAAAAATAGTTTACTAGGGGTTAATTATGACAATCTCAAATAACAAAAAATCTAAGTCGGTTTTGCGCGGGTTGGCCGTACAACGTTTTGCTGTGGCACCTCTGGCATTTGCTATTGCCAATATAGCATTGCCCTCGACATCTTTTGCCGAGGAGGAGTACAAAGCCATTGAAGAAATCGTGGTAACGGCTACTAAGCGCGCGGAAAATCTTCAAAGTGTTCCCCAAAGTATCACTGCCTTTTCAGGCGATACCATGGAGATCATGGGTATTAGCAGTATGAGTGATTATATTAATGCTCTACCTAGTGTCACGCTTACAGCAACACAGCCGGGTAGAAACTCCTTGGCTATGCGTGGTATTTCTTCGGGTTCAGGTGAATATTATACCGATGGGCAGGTTGCTGTGTATCTCGATGATATTCCCATGACAACCAACTCACAACAGGTGAGTGTGCGCCCTATTGATATGCAGCGGGTTGAATCTTTACATGGCCCCCAAGGTACGCTTTATGGGTCTAGCTCTCAAACGGGCACTCTTCGTCTAATCACTAATAAACCCAACCATGAGGGTCTGACCGGTAGTCTTGAAACAAGTTATGGCATGACCGGAGGTGGCGACAATAGCTATGACATTAATGGGCATATAAATATTCCATTAATTGAAGATGTTCTAGCCATTCGTGCGGTACTTTACTCTACAAAAGAGGGTGGCTATGTTGATAATGTTGCCGGTGCAAGCTTAAGTGGTAGCCACCGCAATGATGACCCCGGGTATAACGTTGTTGATGAAAACCAAAATGAGTACGGCACTTTAGGTGGCCGTGTAATGGTTGCTTTAAAATTCAATGAAAATTGGAACGCACTCTTAACAGTGGTGACTGAAAACAGTGAGTTAGATGGTACCTGGGAAACCGACCCTCTGTTAGGCGACTATAAAGTGACTCGTTTCATTGACGAAAATCGAGAAGATGATTGGCTTACTGGGTCTTTAACCTTGGAAGGTGACCTAGGCTTTGCTGATTTAGTTGTCTCAGCGACACGTGTTGAACGCGATATTGCCTACAACTGGGATAATGACGTTTATTCGCAGTACAAAGATCGTTACTACGGTAACGGCTATAATGCCTATGGTTCTCTCTATGGCTTATATAACACCGAGTATAACCGTAGTTTCATATTTAATGATCAATCGCAAGAGCGCGATACCGTTGAAATTCGTTTGGCGTCAAAAGGTGAGAGCCGATTGCAATGGACAGCCGGTTTGTTCTACGAAGATGTATACGATGAATGGTTCTACGGCTCCTCTAATGAGAACTTACGAGATACAACGGCATGGGCATACGCTCAAGACTATGCCTATTACTATGGTATCGCAAATTACTACAATAGTTACACGCCTAACCCAAATCAAGCTTATCCATTAACTGACTCTGGTCTTGGATACGTCAATATTTTTGAGCGCTCGGTAAAGCAAACAGCTGTATTTGGTGAGGTAACTTACGATATTACTGATGACTTGACTGTTAAGGGAGGGTTCCGTTGGTCTGAGTTTGATCGTGATGAGGTGAGTTTCAACTACTTTCCCGATGGTTTGATTACTGCAGGCAGAGCTGATGGTGGTGATGGTGCCACACGAAGTCAGGGTAAAGCCGACGATGCTATTTATAAATTGGCACTAAATTATCACATTAATGAAGATGTTATGGTGTACGGCTTATATAGTCAGGGCTTTAGACTTGGCGGTTCCAACAGTCCGCGTGCGGTTGCTACAGGTCAGGTTACAGCCACCTATGACTCTGATACGTTAGATAATTATGAGTTGGGCCTTAAAAGTTACTGGTGGGATAAACGGGTAAAACTTAATGCGACACTATTTCAAATGAAATGGTCGGATTATCAGCAAAGTGCAACATTCGGACAATGGTGGAATAGAGGTACGCTCAATGCCGGCGATGCGGGTAGTACCGGTATTGAATTAGACTTAGGTTTGCAGGCAACGGATAATCTAAAAATCAATTTGAGTTTATTTGCCGCAGACGCAAAGTTTGACGACGATATTTACTTTAGTGCTCTTGCAGATACGACTTCGGGCGATGTTGATATTCGGAAGGATATGGACTTACCTAGTTCACCTGACTTAAAAGGCCACGTTAGTGTTCTCTATGATATACCTAAGATGTTAGGTGGTAGTGCCTGGGTTTATTTTGATAGGAGCTATCAAAGTGAGACCTGGAATGGCACTACAGATATTGTGGCTAATAATAGAAATGGCTTATCTAGGTCTTATAACGTGAGTAACTTATCCTTTGGACTGGAAATGCCGGACGGATTAGAATTCACGTTACAAATTGATAATGTTTTTGATAGTAATGACTCTACCTATGTGTCTACATCAGGTAATACTTACGGCGATCTATTTGGCGATAACCGTTTCCATAATGAACGAACACTCGAGAGGCCTCGAACGACATGGCTGACGGTGCGCAAGACGTTCTAATAAAAAGGGCGGGTGATACACCCGCCCTTTTTTTCTCTCAGTTATGGCGATACTATTTTTTAAGTCATTTTTTAAATTAGTCTTTAGAATTTTTTCATATGGTTAAGTTAGTAACAAGCTCTGTTGTTAGGGGGAGTCAGCAAGGTGAGAGCCATGGTGGCGTTTACCTAATCGATTTCGAAAACGAATTAGTGGAACAAAAGTTAGATTGGGATACCGTTAATATTGATTGGCAGGGTAGAGGTTGGGATAGAGGCCTTCGAGGAATCTGTTTTGACGATGAAAAAATCTATATTGCAGCCAGTGATGAATTATTTGCTTTTACCCCAAGATTTGAGCTCATAGGTTCATGGCGGAATCCTTACTTAAAGCACTGCCATGAAATAACGGTTTTTAAGCGCAAGATTTTTTTAACCTCCACGGGCTTCGATAGTATTTTGTCATTTGACCTTGATAAGCACGTTTTTGATTGGGGTATGACGATTCAAAATAAGCAATTCAGGTTTAACGGTAAACGGTTTGACCCTCAGTCAACTGATGGGCCTATGATGTTTAACAAACTGCATATTAATAATGTATTTTGTAATGAAAACGGAATGTATTTATCGGGCTTGAAGTCCGGTGGAATGTTGCATTACAACGGTAGTCAAGTAAATATGTCCGTTGAGTTGCCCCCAGGCACACATAATGCGAGGCCTTTTAGGGATGGTGTGCTGTTTAACGACACTAACGATGACGTGCTTCGTTATACCGGTAGAGGTGAAGGCGAGGAAGACAGAGCCATGGTAGTGCCTAAATATCTAGACCGTGAAATGGCACATTTAGATAAAAGAGATGAAGTGATGGTCAGACCTGGTTTCGCCAGGGGGCTTTGTGTTTTGTCAGATTCAGTTATCGCCGGAGGGTCATCACCGTCAACGGTTACTCTGTATAATTTACCAAAAAACGAACAGATTGCTACCGCAAATATTAGCAATGATGTCCGCAATGGCATTCATGGTTTAGAGGTATGGCCATTCGATTGATTAGCAGTGCATGGCTTTAAAGCCCTGCATTTCTAGATGCCTCAGGTAACTCATCAATAATATAGCCTAGTTGATCTTTCCATAAGTCCAGATGCTGTTCGTAACGTCTCCATTTACCTAGTCCTCCGGTATAAATTGGCTGGCGAACCTGTTCTGAACTTGCCGTTTTTACGGCCCGTTCGTTTTCGTAAAAACGTAAACACTCTTCTTCAAAGGGTAGATTGCAAAACTCTAATACTTGTCTAACTTGATATTCTAAATCGATTACAGTAACTTCGTAATGCACATCGAGAATCTCTCCAGGTAGTACGCTGTGCCAATGCTTCATCATCAAATCATATTCTTTATAATAATGAGCGAGGTCAAACATATCGTAAGTGAAGTTTTGACCTCGTCCAAAGAGCTGTTTGTAACCACCTAGACAACTATCAAAAGGGTGGCGTCGTGCATTAATTATTTTAGCATTAGGTAAAATCGTTTTGATAAAACCTATGTGGGAAAAGTTATTAGGCAGCTTGTCTGTAAAAAATGGCTTATTACTCATTCGGTGTCTTTGGCTTTCTTCTATATATTGCTTACCGTAAGCCACTAGGTCTTTGTTACGCAGTTCGGCAACAGCTTCGGGATAGCGGATACTGTCATTTCTATAACGGCCAATATGATCAGATATTTTATTAATTAACGGTAATTCTGAAGTGCCCTCTACCTGGCTATGACTGGCAATAATTTGCTCAATGAGGGTTGATCCAGATCGAGGAAGTCCAACAATAAAAATAGGATCGGGTGCTGAATGGCCTACACCTTTCTTTTCTGTCATAAAGGTCTTGCTAAAGGTATTTTTAATGGCGGTGTTTCTACCTTCCATTTCTAATGGGTCGTGTTCAACTGTCATTCTTTGCTTTTGATTACCTTGGTGATAATAGTGCCAGGCATTGTCGTAATCTTTGACATCTTCCAACGATTTAGCAAGAGCAAAGTTGAAGTGAATTTGTGAGGTCTCAGAAAGCTCAGAGTTTTGAAGCTGACTTTTCATCGCATCAACTTCTTCATTTTCAAATTTAAAAATCTTTAAGTTAGCCATGCTCCAATAAACCTCACCAAGATCTGGTCTGAGTTTGATCGCGTTCCGATAGGCTTTGAGGGCACCTGCTTGGTCACCTATGGTTTTAAGTTCATGAGCATAAGATGTATTGACATGGGGAGCATCAGGTTTGATAGCTAATGACTGTTTGAAGGCTTCGGCGCTCTTTTCTGGGTACATGGCTCTGCCATAAGCGTTGCCCAGCCCGGTCCATCCATCAGGATCTTTAGGCTCTAAGCGGGTGCATTTTGTAAAGGTCTTGATAGCATCAACATATTTATTTTGCTCCATGAGGACACAACCCAGCATATGCCAGGCTTCATAGTAGCTAGCAGATATTTGTGTCGCTCTTCTCAGTAAGGCTTCCGCGTCATTAAAGTTGTTTTTTTCTTGCCAATAAGCACCAGCTAAATGTTTTAGTGCATTGATGTTGTCAGGGCTTCTTTTTAATACAGATCGAAAGACTACAATGGCGTCGTCATGCTTACCCGCACGCTGAAGCTCTATGCCTTTAATCACATCGGCTCTATCGGAGTTTTGTTCTATGTACTCTTCAAAGGCTAAATCAGCATCCTCACCTCGTCCTTCTGCAGCCAGAGCTTCACCCAGTTTTTTATTTGCATGTGGCAGCGTGGGTAGAAGGGCAATAGCTTTCTCAAAAAGCGGTATAGCTTCATTAAATCGGGATTGTAAGGATAAAATACTCCCCAGATCTTCATAGAGGTGAGGGAAGTCTGGGTCAAGTTCAATGGCAAATTTTAATTGCTCCTCGGCTTCGATAAGTCTGTTTTGTGCTATCAATGAGTGACCGAGTAATCTCATGTGATGGGTGCAGCCTTGGTGCTTAATCAAATAGTCTCGGCATAGCTCCTCTGCACGTAAAGGCCTATTTGAGCGAAGAAATTCGATCGCTTGCTTAAGGCTGTTATTTTTTATTTCCGGCGTTAGATTCATGGTGGCATCTATTGTGTTTCGGGTGTGGTCTTTGGCAGGTTTTGTGGCGGTACATAATCAAAAATAAATGAAATTCTATCTTCGTTACTCATATTTATCACACTATGTTTTTTTTGATTATTAATTTCATAAGCCTGACCTACTTCAAAAGGGTAAGGACGGCCATCGATGGTAAATCGAACGGCGGAATTTGTAGTAATAGGTATGTGAATTCTATGGCCAATATGGAAAGAGTGAAGTGTGTCTCTGTGCGGTGTAATTTGGCCTTTTGATTTTAGCTTGGCAGCCATTGCGCGTAATAATATTCCGCCGGGTGGATAGTGTTCATCTAGGATGGCATTAATGATCGGCATGGCAGCTTCTGATAATCTATCCCAGCCCATATCTTTATGTACCTCACCTTTAGGCCAGCTTTCTTCACAAAATAGCATGACGATTGACTCGGTATCTTTATGCACCTCGTAGGTATTTTGTCTAAGGAATTGCTCTGTCCAGGCTTCAGGAGGCTGGTCCAGTATGCACTGCTTTAAGTCATCAATTAAATATTTGCCTAATGGCTTTTGAGCTACATCTATATCCATGGTCTATTTGCTCAACGTCATCATTATTAGATTCCTAATAATATACCATTAAACAGCACTTCCAAATACCCTTTCGTTTAAAGGTTTTGGATGTCGCTGATAGGAAGCTATGCTCCCACAGCGTGCGAGTGGCGGTTATTGAGTGATATTTATACTGAAGCCTAATGTTTAATATTAACCTCATCTTATTCTAAGAGTTAGAAAAAAATCCTAGGTTTGCATCCTTACCTAGCCGTGACTTAAACGCCTGTAAGTTGGGCAACACGTAACTAATTTTAGATAAAGGTACGCCTAGCCAAAGCGCCAGCTCAGCAAAGTATTGGTTATTTGAGGTCGTAGGCGCAAAAACTCCTTGGCCGATATTTAATGGATTTGACGGCGATAAGTCGGGATACTGACCGTATATTTGAGAGCCTTGTATATCACCGCCCATCACAATCTGATGACCGCCCCAGCCATGATCTGAACCAGATCCATTAGATTTTAGCGATCGACCAAACTCTGATGCAGTAAATGTTGTGACATCATCAAACAAGCCAAGCTCAGAAAGTGCATTGCGAAAAGATAGTAGTCCTTGACTCAAAACAGGCAACATCGAGGCCTGACTTGCGAGCAACTGGTGATGGTGATCCCACCCATTAAAACTGACATAAAAAATCTGCCGAGCTGGCTTCGTAGGATCTTGTTCAGAGATAATTTGTGCCACTTTCGATAGCTGCTGAGAAAAATGGTCTTGTGCGAATTTTGTTTGGAAATCTGAGAGTTTGTTTTGCTCATTACCAGGTGCAACACCATTTTTCTTAGCCATAGTGATTTTAGTATCTGGCCAGTGTGACGAGGCGCCATGTAAATTATGGTATGCTTTTTTAGCTAACTGACTGGTTACAAAGTCGAAATCAATCCCAACAGAACGCTCTGAGAATGATGAACGAATTCGAGGGGGTTCGCAGTCGTAGGGAAAAGTTTTAGTGCCAAGCTGGAAGGTATTAGCTCCGCACATTGATACGCTTACAGGGATATCGTTAGCTGGAAAGACACCCTGTAACGAATCTGCTGCGCGACCACCCCATCCTGATGAGGTAATTAACTTCGACGAACCAGCTTGCCACTGACCTATCTGGCCTGTGTGCGACAATAATTGTGGAGGCCCAAAGTCAACATTAGACTTAAGCTCAGCTGCACTAAGAGGCTTGTTTAGAGCACCAACATTTGCGATAAATGCTGCTTCACCATTGTTATAAAGCTCACGCAGTTCTGGCATACCTGGATGCACGCCGTAGGATCTGCCAGTTTTGGTATGACCAGCCAGATCTAGTAAGCTACTGCGGTTCAATGCCAGATCCGTGCGAGCATCTAAGTACGCCGAATACTGGCTAGCATCCGATGGAACCAGCATGTTGAAAGAGTCACAGCCGCCAGCCAAGTTGATACATACAAGAGCGCGATATCCGTAGGCATGAGACAAACGACTACTTCCCATAATCATTGGAGACGCAATTAAGGATGCACCTATTGCGCCGCTATTTTTTATAAAACGACGTCGTGTTAGCATAAAAGTGTCCTTTTTAAGAAATTATTTATGTTACTTCTTGTGCTCACGTTTCAGCTATTTTTCTGACGCTATTTTCTCTTGAGGGACTTAATGCATTCAGGCTTTTGACTTAGGCCAAATACTGATTAGAACTTGCGAGGATTCAACTTACTGGTACTTGTAGAAAATCCTTTAACCGGAAGGTCCCACCAGTCGATCCCTTGCTTTCTAAGCTCATGCTGACGATGCATTCGGTCGAAAAGATCGACATCCATCTGCATAAATAGATCAATTAGATCGATCGGAATCCAATTCTGAATAAGATGGTCACCGTCTCGTCTGTACCAGTCAAAGTCACGAAGTGTCATCATCTTTCCAGTACCAGCAATTCCCTGGTATTCTCCATGATGTAAAGAGAATTTAGAATCCCAAATGCCGAGAGCACCAAATTGACCCTCTGCATAATAACCCATGAAACGCCCACCAGGCTTTTCATTGATTTCTCGGTCCCCGAATCCAAGAACCCAGGGTCTCTGATGGAAGTCCTTATATTCTTCAATAGTGTGTGAAGAGCCAATACCTGTTGGACCCATCCAATGAAAATCGGGATGCCAGAAATACTCGTGCTGCATCGTTTCCATATTTCCCATGTCACGATCTCTGTTGTACCAACCCATGCTAGTAGCCATCGCGTCAACTAACTGAAGTGTTTTGCGACTCTCAAGGTCATCTTGCTCTGTTAAAAGAATACCGTTCTCACCGGGCTTCACGGTCTTTCCTCCTTCTTGACCGAAGGCTGGAGGTAATACCTGAAATCCCGCTTGTTTCATGACGCCAAGAATGTCGAAGATGACATAACTCTCAACTATCTTTTCGTCACGCATGACAAAAAACTGACCAAAGTTGATGTGCGTTTTTTTACCTGTTGCAGGGATACCCAGCCAATCGTGCACAAATGTCCCTGTTAAATAGCCATAGCCGGATACCCATTCTTCACCATCAGACAAGCCACCTAACAGAATCTGGGGAACACGCTTTATATCAGGGAATGCATTCAATAATGGCTCCCAAAACGTAGTGATCAGAGCATCGATTCCACGAATCTGATTAAAAGGTTGAGATCCGTTCCAGTTGATATTTTTATGGAAGACTTTTCTACAGATACCTTTTACCTCGCTGGGCCGAGCGCTATTCATACGCTGCCAATAGTCCCATACAATCGCCTTGTTCTTTTGGTTTTTAGCTTTCCAATCCATGGTCTATCCTCATTGATTTAAAATTTAGTGTAGTACCTTTAATAACTTGGCCAAGATCGATATCGTCTTAAGCGGCACGTAGAGTATTAGGCTAGCGAATTTTCGTTTTTCGAGTTCAGCACTTATAGATAATGTCTCTTTGCAGTATCTCAACTAACGACAGTTTATCTTTGTATTTAGGGTTGGCACTTACAACAGAAATAGTAATCGCAGCCATACCGGCAGTGGCGGAGGCTTCGAGAATTTTTCTTTTAGATAATTGCATAGATCTAAACCTAATTAGGGTCTAATGGCCGGTAATCCTTTAAATGCCTTCAATAGTATCGACTCCATATCAAATCTGATGTTATTAATAATTGACTTCGACGTCAAGTTTCAGAAATAAAGGCTATGGGAGTAGTTTTAAAATTGA
>Ga0075445_10001506_pt1 | contig 11889 bp, 11 predicted proteins | sample CoawatmetaG02DNA_FD_72350 | JGI IMG/M metagenome (GOLD analysis project Ga0075445, IMG submission 72350) | Marine microbial communities from the West Antarctic Peninsula - Coastal water metaG029-DNA | ecosystem: Environmental > Aquatic > Marine > Coastal | place: Atlantic Ocean: West Antarctic...
GTTTCCCTTATTAATCTTTTTTACTTTATCAGTAGCCCTATCTTTAACATTTCCAACAGGATTTTCTATTCGTTATGCATATCAATTGGATGATATTGCTACAGAACCTATTATTGCACCCTTCGATTTTGGAATTTTAAAAACAGAGCAAAAACTTGATAAAGATTTAGATGAAGCTAAGCAATCTGTTCCTTATAGCTTTGCGCGAGATCAGGATTTTGTTAATAAACAGATTACACAGATTGATACCTTTTTTGTTTATTTGAATGATATCGATAATTCACACAGTCAATATATTGCATCTCAAGATTCATTATATAAATATAGATATGAACCTGAATTTGAAAGTTTCCAAAATAGTTTTATAGCAGATAGTACAACATATGTTACACTGTATAATGCATTTTTAAATGAATACTCTTTTCAAATAGATAGGAAACAATGGGATCAACTATTGGGTGTCACTGGCGAATTAGCAGAGCCTATTAATTTAGAAATTTTCAAAAATTTAATTAAACAAATATGCTTAAATCGTTGGGCCGAAGGGCTGTTAGATGAGCCTCTTGAAAATATTGAAAGCTTAGATATCAGTATTATCCAAGGAGGAGAGCTAGTTATTGGCCCAGTTAAAAATTATAATGATATAGAGTCTGCATGGAAAAAAAATAAAGAAGAGGTTAATATTATTTATCCAGATGAGTTGGATATTAAATCGATTCTTAGCTATGAATTAATTAATGAATTTACTAAGCCGAATATCTTATTTGATAAAGAGTTAACTCTTAAACGTCAAAAAGAAAGACTAGATAAAGTATCTAGATTCCAAGGGACCGTATTAGCGAATGAATTAATTGTGGACACAAATAATCGTATTACAGATAATGTATTATTGAAGTTAAAATCTCTTCAATTTGAATCAGGTCGTCGATTAGGTTATGAGAAAGCAACAGATAAAATTAGAGAGTATCTAGGTGCCTTTTTTGTTATTTCTATTCTTGTGTTCTTATTATTCTCTTACTTATATATTTATCGTAATAATTATTTTAAAAATTATAAGATTCTAATTTTAATTAGTTTATTAATGTACAGCATCATTTTATTTGCATGGGTTGTACAAAGCTATCAGTTGCCTGTATATATTATCCCAATTGCGATGATTTCGATGTTATTAACAGTTTTACTTGATGCATCTGTTGCAATCATGGTTTCTACGATATTAATACTACTAATATCTCTATTAATTGGGAATGACCTAGATTTTGCTATCATCCAATTTTTTATTTCCTTTATGGCTATTTTTAGTGTTCGAAGATTAAGAAAACGTCGTCAAATTATCATGACTATGTTATTATTAGTGTTCTGTAGTGTATTCGTTTTCTTTTCTGTAATGCTTTTTAAGGGAATTGATTTTTTAGATTATAATTATTCTAATGTAGGATATCTTGCATTGGCCAGCTTTCTTTGTCCTATACTATCTTTTGGGCTAGTGCCTTTATTTGAACCTTCTTTTGGCATTACAACAGATTTAACATTAATTGAATTGTTAGACTATGATCAGCCATTATTAAAGAAACTAATGGAAGATGCTCCAGGAACACATACACATAGTGTTAAAGTGGGAACATTAGCAGAGTCTTGTGCAAATGCTATTGGAGCAAGAGCATTGCTCTGTAGAGTAGGAGCATACTATCATGATATTGGTAAAGTAAAAAAGCCTGAATATTATGCTGAAAATCAAATCGGTGTTAATAAACATGATTCTATTAGCCCTCACATGAGTGTTAAAATTTTAAAACAACATGTAACAGACGGTCTTGAGCTTGCAGATGAGTATGGAATACCATCTATTGTGAAAGAGTTTATTGCAACTCATCATGCTACCAATAGAATAGAGTATTTTTATCAAAAAGCACTTACTGAGTCTGATAATCCAGATTCAATAGATGAGAAAGAATTTAGATATCCCGGGCCTAAACCATCGACAAAAGAAACAGCAATAGTAATGATTGCAGAAGCAATAGAGGCTCAAGCAAATTCGGTAAAAAATCCAACATTAGAAAAATTTGAGAAAATGATTGATGAAGCCATAAAAGCGCGCTTACAAGATGGACAGTTGGACGAATGTCCGCTTACAATGAGTGATTTACAAAAAATTAAAGGACGTCGTGATGGTAAAGAAGGGTTGTTACCTGTACTTTCAGGGCTTTATCACTCTCGTCCAGAGTATCCTTCAAAAAAAGACAATGATTAATCTATCTGTTAATAGTACTAATCCTAGCTATCAATATGCTTCAGCATCAATCCACAGTTTGTGTGAATTGGTATTAAAGGACACTAACTACAAGTCTATATCATTAAATATTATTTTTTGTGATGACGAACATCTTAGCAAATTAAAAGTTGAATACTTTGATGAAGACGTGCTTACTGACGTACTAGCATTTCCTATTCAAAACGATACAATATTAGAAGCAGAAATTTATATTAGTTATGATAGAGCATTAGCAAATGGTAAAGAGTTTGATGTTTCTCTCAATAATGAATTAGTGAGATTGATAGTACATGGCTTACTTCATTTATTGGGGTACAAAGATGATAATGAAGAATCAAAAAAAATCATGTTTGATAAGCAAGAAACTATAGTAGAAAGCTGTGAGATCAAGATAGTATGAAGAATACTGATCAGAAGTTAAAACAACTTATAGAGCTTGTTCAAAAACTAAGAGCACCAGATGGCTGCGACTGGGATCGCAAACAAACATCCGAAACATTAATTCCATATTTATTAGAAGAATCTCATGAGGTTGCAGAAGCTATATTAGAAAATAAACCTTCATTATTAAAGGAAGAGTTAGGAGATTTGTTACTCAATGTAGTATTCCAAGTTGTTCTGGCAAATGAAAAAAAAGAATTCAATATGGATGAGGTAATAGATGACATTAATAAAAAAATAGTCAATCGTCATCCTCACATATTTAGCGATGATAGCGTTGATAGATATTCTTCTAAGAAAAACTGGGAATTGAATAAAAAGAAACAGAAGAAAAGAGACTCAATTCTAGATGGAGTTCCAAATTCCTTATCACCTTTAATTGTATCCCATAGATTACAAGATAAATCTGCTGCAGTTGGTTTTGAATGGAGCACGATTAATCAAGCTATTAATAAGATAGACGAAGAGCTTGAAGAGCTAAAATTAGGAATTAAAAATAAAAATCAAGAAAACATAGAAGAAGAAATTGGAGATTTATTAACCACGATTGTAAATTTATCTCGATTTCTGAATCTTTCTTCTGAATTAGCGTTAAAAAAAGCTAATAAAAAATTCTATAATAGATTTACTCAATTAGAAAAACTAATTTTATTAGATAAAAAAATCATTAATAACTTATCATTAGATGAGTTAATGAAATATTGGAAAAAAGTAAAAAATGCAGAAAAGTAAAATCGTAGGAATAACGTTTGGGTCGTTTGACCTGTGTCATTATGGGCACGTATTAATGTTTGAAGAATGTAAGCAGTATTGCGATTACTTGATTGTGGGTGTCCAATCAGATCCTTCTATAGACCGTCCAGAAAAAAATTCACCGATTCAATCACATGAAGAAAGATTGGGACTAGTTAATTCTATTAAATTTGTTGATGAGGTGAAGTCTTATAATACAGAAAGCGATCTTGTCGATATGTTAAAAGAAGTAAATCCTGATATTAGAATATTAGGCGCTGACCATGAAGGGACAAAATTTACTGGATACGAATTATCTTCTATTAAAACTGTTTTTAATTCTAGAGATCATGGTTATTCTACTAGCGAATTAAGAAGAAGAGTGTATGAAGCTGAGAAGAAAAAATAGAATTATCTTGTTAGGTTATAGAAAATAATACTTGAACCAATTTTAAAAAATTCTTCATTCTTATCGTTCCATTGATTTATCAAACTCTCTTTTTTGATTCCTAAAAGAGATAATTTATTATTAATAAATATTCCTCCTAGATCAATATTAGCTTCATCTAGATTAATCTGGAAAAGATTATCTTTAAAAAAGATATCTAGATACAGAGACTTTTCTTCAAACTCAGGTAATATCTTATCTAAAAAGATTGAATAAGTGTAATCAGATGTAATATTATCTAAGATTAATAAGCCACCTTGTTTTAAGTGATTTTCTAGTAATACTACGTCTTGATTAGTTAGTTTTAAATAATCATTGTTACATATCAGTATAATGGGATAAGAAGATATATTTTCTATAGATAGTTCAATATTATTTTCGGTAGTTAAAGCAATCTTTGATCTTTCATTAAGGTAATTAAGCATATTCATAGTTGCTTCCTTGTCACATTCGCCTAACAATAAAACTTTTTGATTTTGAGCAAATATAATAGAATGAAAAGAAATAGTTATTATTCCCAATATTGTTATAAATTTTTTCATCGTTATTTACAATTTAGGTTTTAATTTTCTTTAAATGAACAAACAGAAATCAATTATTAAAATTTTATTTTTTATATCAATCACTTTCTTGTATCCTCAAGAGAAGGATTTCGAAAAATCCATCTTAAATGCTGAACAACAAATTGAGAAAATTAAGGAAGCTATTAAAAGAAATAATAATGAAATAAATGGGCTTAAAACCAAAACACAACAAACAAATAAGATTTTAAATATCACAAAAAAGAACATTCAAAACTCTCAAAATCTTATTAAGGCTTATAATAAAAAAATAGATTTATATGATAAGCAGTCAACCAATTTAAAGAATGCTATTATTGCTAATAACAATGAAATGGAATTAATTAAAAAGCAGTATGCGGAACGATCAATTAATCTATATAAGAAAAAAAATCAGGAACTAAGAAGTTTAATTTTTAATTCTAATAGTCTTAATCAAATGGTATACAGAGTAAAGTATTATAATATTATTTCAGAGCTAAATGAAGCGAGTATAAATAAGCTTAACAAATCACAGTTCTATAATAAAAAGAAGAATAAAGAAATTAAAGTGCTATTGGAGAATGTAGATAGGAGTAAAAAGTTAAAAAATAATGAGCTCAAATCATTAGATCAGAAAAAAAAGTATCAAGAAAAACTAATATCTGATTTAAAGAAAGAGCAAGTATCAATTAGGAAAGAAATACAAAAACAAACAACTAAAATTAATGCGCTAGAATCATTGCGTAAGAATATTATTGAAGCAAAGAAAAAGTATGATTCAGAGCAATTAGCAAAACTAAAGACTATTAAAACAAATATTAAAGAGTATAAAGGAAAACTGATTTGGCCTGTTAAGGGTAAGGTTGTGAAGAGTTTTGGACCGCAATGGAACCCTAAACTAAATACAACTTTAGATAATCCAGGTATCGATATTACAGCTAGTTCAAAAACTCCAGTAAAAAGTGTCTTCGATGGATTAGTCACTACTATCACATTTATACCAGGATATGGCATCACTGTAATCATTGATCATGATGGTGGATATTTTACAGTTTTTACACATCTAGAAAATTTATTAATTAGTGAAAATATGATAGTGAAAGAAGGTCAAGAAATTGGTTTTGTTTCAAGTAATAATATTATACACTTTGAAATCTGGGGTAATAATCAAAAATTAAACCCAGTACAATGGATAAAAAATGGATATAAGTAAGTTACAGCCTAAATCTTGGAATAATATAGAGTCTATCATCTCTAATGATAGAATTGGCAATGCATATCTTATTAATGGTCCAAGCGGCTCGGGTAAAGAAGCATTTGCACTACAATTTTGTAGTTCAATTACTGGATTTGATTTAATTGAATTTATCAATAACCCCAACATTTTTTTCATTGCACCCGGATCTAAGGATTTTTATACAAAGCTATTCAAAAGCTCAAAAATAGATGACGAAGAATATAAAGAGTGGAATAATTATTTGAGACAAAAATTAACATTTCCATTAAGAAAAAATAGATTATCGAATAGTCGTCAAATCCCCTTGATTGCATTAAAAAATCTTAAGAAAAATATATTTTTTAAGTCTGATCGTAAAAAAGTAGTAATTATTTTTGATGCACATGCTTTATCAGAACAATCTGGTGAGGCTGCAAATACTTTATTAAAGATTTTAGAGGAGCCGCCAAATAATACCTCTTTTTTATTAGTAACAGATTTAATTGATAGAGTTATGCCAACTATCACATCAAGATGTCAAATTATTAATATTCCAAGAATCCTGTCTGAAAATTTATTTGATATTTTAAGTAGAAAGAGAAATTTTGATACAGATGTTTTATCATTTTTGTCCAATAATAATTTGGAAAAAATAGATTTATTAGATGAATATTCTAAAGAATCAGTTATAAGCATTATTACTAAGTATGTTGATTGTATTCAATATAATAGCGCAGAATCGGTCTCATTATTTTCTGAAGATATGTTATTAAGCTTTAACAGTAAGAGAGAAATTTTTTATCTAGAATTAGGCATTATTAAAAAATGGCTTGAATGCACCCTACTTATTAAAGAATCAATTACTATTCCATTTGAATGGGAAGATTTTACTAATTTGGGAGAAGATTTTTTATCTAAAAATGAAAATTCTGATATATTATCTTTATTAAAAGAAATTGAAATATGTTTGAGTAATTTGAAGTCAAATAATGCTCCAAAATTATCCATAATGAATATGATTATAAATAGTCATAACTCATTAAATTAGATTATGAAAAAATATTATATCACAACACCAATCTATTATGTTAATGACAAGCCTCATATAGGCCATGCATATACAACTATCCTAGCTGACACCTTATCAAGATTCCGCAACTTAATTGGAGATACTTCTTTTTTCTTAACAGGATTAGATGAACATGGTCTTAAAGTCCAACAAGCTGCTGAAAAAAATGGAGTTACTCCAGCTGTACATTGTGACACAATGGCTCCAGCATTTATTGAGTTATGGAAAAAATTGAATATTAATTATTCAGATTTTATACGAACTACAGACAAGCGACACACAAAGATTGTACAAAATATATTAAACCAAGTGTATGAAAATGGAGATATATACCAAGATGAGTATGAGGGATGGTATTCGATATCTGAAGAAAGATTTATTACAGAGAAAGAAGTAGAAAGTGGTCTTTTTGGTGAAGTCAAAAAAATTAAAGAAAAGAATTACTTTTTTAAAATGAGTAAATATCAATCAGAGTTAATTGAAAAGATAGAAAGTAATGAATTATCTATACAGCCTAAGAGTAGAAAGAATGAAGTATTAGGATTTTTAAAAAATGATTTATCTGATCTATGCATCTCTAGGCCTAAGGCTCGATTAGAGTGGGGTATTGAAATTCCATTCGATAAAGACTATGTAACATATGTATGGTTTGATGCATTGATTAATTATATATCTGCCCCAAAGTATTCAGAAGATAACAAAATATTTGACTTGCATTGGCCTGCCGATGTTCATTTGATAGGGAAAGATATATTAACTACTCATTCAGTATACTGGCCTACCATGTTGATGTCATTAAATCTACCTTTACCAAAAACTATCTTTGCACATGGTTGGTGGCTAACTGATGATAAAAAAATGAGTAAATCTCTTGGCAATGTTATTAACCCTTTGATGTTAGTTGATGAATTCGGAGTTGATCCAGTTAGATATTACTTGATGAGTGAAATGGTTTTAGGACTAGACGCTACTTTTTCAATGGATTCTTTTACTAAAAAATATAATAGTGATTTAGCTAATGACTTAGGAAATCTAGTAAGTCGAGTATGTACATTGGTTAGCAATAATTTTGATGATAAAATGCCTAGTTATAACGCTAAAGATAGTGAGTTATCAGAAAGATTTAATTCTATCAATATAAAAGAACACCTAGATCACTTTAAAATAGATGGGTTGCTTCATGAAGTTATGAGTTTTATAAGATCTGTAAATGGTTATATGGAAAAAAACCAACCATGGAAGCTTGTTAAGGAAGATAAAGAATCAGCTGGAAATATTTTATATCATGCTGCAGAAGCTTTAAGAGTGTCAGCTATTATGCTTTCGCCTGTTATGCCAGAGAAGTCCAAAGAAATACTTGCAGCTCTAGGAGCTACAGATTTGAAGTTAGAATGGGGCATTTTAAAGTCTGGCGATAAGATTTTTAAGACAGGTCCAATCTTTCCGAGAATTATCCAATGACACTTATTGATACACATGCTCACTTATATTATGACGATATATATAATAATCTAGATAGAGTATTAGATGAAGCAAATAAGAATGATGTTAAAAAAATTGTATGTATTGGAACTGATTTAAGTACATCTAAACAATCCGTAGATATAGCAAATAAATATGAGAATGTTTATGCTGCAGTCGGTATTCATCCTCATGATTCAAAAGATACCCCTAAAGATTATATAAAAGATCTTGAAAATCTTGCGCTTAGTAGTAAAAAAGTAGTAGCTATAGGTGAAATAGGTATTGATCACTATAGAAATATATCTCCAAAAGATATTCAAGAGAAAGTGATGATAGAGCAAATGGAATTAGCTGAATCATTATCACTGCCAATTATCTTTCATAATCGAGATGCAGATAAAGATATCTTAGAAGTTCTTAAAAGATATCCATTTGATAAAGCTTTAGCTCATTGCTATTCAAGTGACATAAGTTTTGCTGAAAAATTGCTTAGTTTAAATGTATTATTATCTTTTTCGGGTAATGTCACATTTAATAATTCTATTAATCAGTCTGCAATTCAAAATATTACGCTCAAAGATTTTGTATTAGAAACAGATTGTCCTTTTCTAGCTCCTCAACCGTTTAGAGGTAAGCCAAATGAGCCAAAATATGTTAAAGATATAGCATTATTTGTATCAAATTTGCTAGATATAGAATTTGAAGAAATAGCAAAAGAAACGACCAATAACGCTGAGCTATTTTTTAAAATATAATGGTATTCGCTAAAAAAAAATGGGGCCAAAATTTTCTTGTAGATAATAATCTATTAGATAAAATCATTAAGACAATTAATATTACTGACAAAGAAAATGTATTAGAGATTGGTCCGGGACAAGGAGCTTTAAGCGAAAAGTTAGTTGATGTTGCAAAAAGTTTATCTATGGTAGAGATAGATCCTGATTTAATTAAAATTTTAGAGGTACATGAAAAGTTGTCAGGCTTAAGGATTATTAATCAAGATATCTTAAAAGTAGATTTAAATAGCTTAAAGATTAATTCTCCAGTGGTTGTGGGCAATATACCTTACAATATTACTTCCCCAATTATTTTTTGGTTAATTGATCATATCGATAGTTGGGATAGAGCATATTTAATGGTGCAGAAAGAAGTTGCTCAACGCTTAACGGGAAAGATAGGTACAAAAGACTATAGTCGAGTGACTGTTATGACGGGTTTATTTTTTGATATTAAAATTTGTTTTTCTATTTCACCTAATGTCTTTATTCCTAGGCCAAAAGTACAATCTGCGTTTATTTCTATCGAAAAAAGATCAGGCTTTAATAAGAGTGATGTAGATATTAAGAAATTTAGTCAAGTAGTAAGGATGGCATTTAATCAGAGAAGAAAAATGTTAAGAAATTCATTATCAACACTAGATATCGATTTAGATGCTTGTAAGATAGATTTTAAGAGAAGACCAGAGCAGTTAACAGTGGATGAGTTTATCGACATATCCAATAATATTATATGATAATTGGCATTTCTCATTTTTATCGTTAAGTTTCCGCACTATGATAGAAGTAAATATAAAAGACAATGAATCGCTTGAAAGAGCGTTAAGACGTTTCAAAAAAAAATGGGAGCGTTCTGGCGTGCTTAAAGATGTAAAAAGAAAAGCTTTTTACGAAAAACCAAGTGTCACAAAAAGAATTGCAAAAAAACAAACTATTCGTAGAGCTATTAGACTAGCAAAATTCAATAATTAGTCCAATAACTCCTCTTTCTATTTTCCAAAAAATGTTCTAATCTCCGATATGCTTATAAGAAGTGCATCAGGACTCAGAGGTATTGTCAAAGATGATTTCAGTCCCCAAATGATTGATCAATATATTGCGTCATTTATTTCTAATCAAAATATTACTTCATGTGTCATTGGAAGAGATGGCAGGTCTTCTGGTAAAGAAATATCACAATGGGTTATTAATGCCCTTACTAAATATGGAGTCAATGTAGATAACTGCGATTTAGCAACAACTCCTACTATCCAATTAATGACAGAAAAAGATAAATATGATGGTGGAATTGTAATTACAGCTAGCCACAATCCAACTGAATATAATGGATTAAAATTTCTTCAAAAAGATGGTACATTCTTATCACCAGGCCAGTGTAATACCTTATTTACGTCCGTAGATAGTAAGTTGGTTTTAAATGAATCAGAAATAATAGGAGAAGTATCAGATTATACTTCTGCAGATGAGCAACATATTGCTAAAGTATTTGCTGCACAATGTATTAATACTAATTTTATTCAATCTAAAAAATTTAAAGTAGTAATAGACGCAGTTAATGGGGGTGGTTCTAATATTTTACCACAACTATGTAAAGATTTAGGATGTGATGTGACAATAATTAATTGTAATGGTGATGGTAATTTTACAAGAGTTGCTGAACCACTTGCAGAAAATTTGAAAGATTTAGAAGAAAAAGTTTTAGAAGTTGGTGCTGATATTGGTTTTGCTACTGATCCAGATGGAGATAGACTATCTATAGTCTCGAATACAGGTGAAGCTATTGGTGAAGAGTATACTTTAGTTCTAGCCTTTAAAAATTTTATTAATTATCAAGACAGTACCATAGTAACAAATTTATCTACATCAAGAATGATTGATGATGTTTCATCATGTTCAATTAGAACAAAAATTGGTGAAGCTCATGTTGTTGAAAAGATGAAAGAATTAAATATTAGTATTGGAGGAGAAGGAAACGGTGGAGTGATTTTAAAAGAAGTTCATCTTGGAAGAGATTCTTTAGTTGCTATAGCAATGGTATTGAATCTTCTATCCAACGACGATAAACTTATGAATGAAATTATTTCTGAGATTCCTCAATATGTATTTATTAAAGATAAAATTAATATAGATGATTCAATAGATTTTGATAGCCTTGCTACTCTATTCGATTGTGACGAAATTAACCAAGATGATGGGATTAAATTTAGTTGGCCTAATAAATGGATTCATATTAGAAAATCAAATACTGAGCCAATAATTAGAATTTTTGCTGAAGCAAAAACTAGAAATGAAGTAAATAAGTTAATCCAAACTTTAAAAGATTATTTAAAATGAAACTACTAGATTCAAAATACTCTCCAAGCATTTTAGAAAAAAAATGGTACGACTATTGGATGGGAAAGAACTATTTTTCTTCATCACCATCGGAGGATAAGGAAAGTTATACTATTGTAATTCCACCACCCAATGTTACTGGTAAGCTGACAATGGGACATGTTTTAAATAACACTATACAGGATATACTCACTAGAAAAGCAAGAATGGAAGGGAAGAATGTATCTTGGATTCCTGGAACAGACCATGCTTCCATAGCTACTGAATCAAAAGTATCTAAGATGTTAGAAGACAAAGGAATTAATAAAAAAGATATTTCCAGAGAAGAATTTTTAACCCATGCATGGGATTGGAAAGAGAAATATGGCGGGATTATTCTTGAGCAACAGCAAAAATTAGGCAATTCATGTGACTGGGATAAGCTTACTTTCACAATGGATAAAGACTATTCTAACGCTGTCCTAGAATCATTTGTAAGATTATACAATAAAGGGCTAATTCATAAAGGAAATAGACTAGTGAATTGGTGTCCAAAATCTCAAACTGCCTTAAGTGATGAAGAGGTCATTTTTAAAGAAGTTCAAGGTAAGCTTTG
>Ga0075445_10001511_pt1 | contig 11865 bp, 8 predicted proteins | sample CoawatmetaG02DNA_FD_72350 | JGI IMG/M metagenome (GOLD analysis project Ga0075445, IMG submission 72350) | Marine microbial communities from the West Antarctic Peninsula - Coastal water metaG029-DNA | ecosystem: Environmental > Aquatic > Marine > Coastal | place: Atlantic Ocean: West Antarctic...
ATGGCACCGCCCTTTACTTCACTCATTCCTGCTCGCATATCCAGTGACAACTCTTCATTAACATCCCATATGAGACGACCACGAATGGTAGTGTCTTCAAGAAAATCAACCGAGCTAGCACCTGTATAGACATTACTATAATGCCCATCGGTTTCACGGCGATTCATGCTAAGCCGACCCAATACTCCATCACCCAGCCCACCACTCAAGGTTAGACTGGTGGTATTGGAACCGTTGTTGCCAGCGCCAACTTTCACTTTACCCTCAAACTCTTCATCAGGACGATTAGTGGTTACCAGAATGGCACCAGCCACGGCATTACGACCATAAAGAGCTCCCTGTGGTCCTTTCAGCACTTCAATTTGACTGACATCCATTAGTTCTTCGTTGAAGCCATTAGGATTAGTCACCAGAACGCCATCAACGACATAAGCAAAGGTAGATTCAGCATCACGGGTTGAAACAATGCCGCGAATACTGACCTGAGTGTCTCCCACATTAGCTGAGTCCACCATGGTTACATTAGGCATTAGACTGATAAAATCGGCCGGACGCTGAATACCTGCGCTCTCAATTTGAGCTTCAGTGAATACTGATACTGAAATTGGCACTTCCTGAAGATTTTCTGCTCGTTTTCGAGCTGATACAACGATTTCTTCGATGACAATTTCAGCCACCGAAGTAGTAGTTATGCTGGCTAATATCGCCATCGCCATAACGTTTTTTACGTTTAATGATTTCATGATATTCCCCTCTTTTGCATGTTTATGGTTAATTTATTATGTGTTTTTAGTTTTTTTGATTCACTTTTCCGCTAATTTTTCGCACCCATAAAGGTTGGTTTTACTGGAGCTGGCAGATGCGTCTCCTGCTCACAGCGGGCACGAATTTCCTCTAGATCCCCTCCAAAATTAAATAGCGATGGCTCTCCAGCGGCAGCTTTTAATTCCGCGCGTAATGTCTGCGTGGCACTTGAATCAACTGTTCCATCAGTATTTATTACCACACCATAACGTTTGGCTCCTTCAGGACTGACAAGTCGGCGTGCCACATCTTGTTTTACTAGGTCTGGATCACGAGCAAATGGATCGCCCCAGCCACCACCACCCCATGTATTGAAATACAGAAGATCGCCGGTTTTAACTTTGACCCCCTCGACCTTTGCAGGAAGCCACTGTTCAGAGCCGTCGCATCGAACAATTCGTTTGGTTGATCTCAAACCCGTTTCTCCGCCTAAGACACCCCAGGGATAAGTGAGCCAGCGATCATCATGAATACCCACCTCTCCATCGCAGAGAAAGCGATAGGCAACTGTTAGGCCGTTTCCACCACGATGCAATCCGGCTCCACCCGAATCTGGAATCGTTTCATAGCGCTCAACTCTTAGCGGAAAGTAAGACTCAATAAACTCATTCGGTACATTAGTAAAACCTGGCCATAGCGAGTGTCCGTCAGGACCATCACCAATGGGGCGTCCTGGGATACCACCAAATCCAATTTGAAATAACTGAAACCATTCATCGCCTTTTCCCGGCCGTGTGTCATAACCAGAAAAGAACAAGTGTGGTGAGTCAGAAAAACCGGCGGCATTCAACATCATCTCAGGAGCGCCCATACCAAGGAGAGCACCGAGGACATCGAATATTCGGCCCAACGCATGAGTTCGGCCTGATAGGGCCGCTGGATAATTGGGCTTTAACAATGTTCCCTGTGGAATACGCACATCAACTAAGTCATAAAATCCATCATTAAAGACAATTTGTGGATCAACAACATTAATGGTGAATGAACCAAAGAACATTTTGAACATATCTTCGTTCAAGAAGAAATTGACCGAGCTCTGAGCTTGAGGATCAGTACCGGCAAAATCAAAAATCGCCTTATCCCCTTCTCTCCACATGGTGCACTTAATTTTATAGGGGCCCATTCCCATACCGTCGTCGCATAGATAATCTTCAAATACACGAGGTTCTTCAGGAATAAACATGCCAATAATATGTTTCATAGCGTCAAAGTTGCGCTTCAACATAATATCCATAGTTGAGAAAAGTACGTCATCACCAAAGCGGACTGCTAGCTCTACACAGCGCTTGGCTGCGGTATTACAAGCCGCAACCAGTGCATTCAAATCAAACCGGTTCCACTGTGGGGTACGCACATTGTGTAAAATCAATTCCAATAAGTCGGACTGTAAAACGCCTTTTTTATACAATTTAGTGGGCGGGATACGAATCCCCTCTTGGAAGATAGTAGTCGCCTCAATAGGTATTGATCCGGGTACCATGCCGCCGTTGTCTGACATATGTCCGAACATTGCCGACCAAGCGATGTGCCGCCCATCTTTAAATACTGGCACCAAAACTACCCAATCAGGCAAGTGAGAGACAGCCGCATTACACATATAGGGATCGTTAGTGAGAATAATATCTCCCTCTTCGATCTCATCATCATAGGCCTCTAAAAATGGCCCGATAAATGAGCCAAATTGGCCTACTACCATTTTTCCATTTTTATCAGCAATCATGGGAAAGCAATCGCCCTGCTCTCGAATACCTGGGGACATAGCGGTTCTAAACATTACCGCATCCATCTCCTCACGTGCATTACGGAGTGCATTTTCGATGATATCAACAGTGACGCCATCAACAGCAATATGCGCTAGAGTTTTATTGTTAGTCTCTAATAGTCTTGCAGGCATGATTATTTGCCTCCTTTTGCTAATGAAGCTTTGGGATTGATTAGCAGATTGCCAAAGTCGTCGACCACCGCTACATAGCCGGGTAGTACGACCGTGGTGGAATCCATCTCACCAACAATGGCTGGCCCTGGAATCTCCAGTCCGACATTTAATTTACTGCGGTCATAAATATTGGCATCGTACCAATCGCCTTCATAGTAAAAGCGGCTAGCGAGAATTTTACACTCGTCCAAACTCAATCCAGTTTGACCAATCTGACGCTCGGCAATCGCTTTTGCTTTGGCTTTGGCAACAGCACGAATCATTAATATTTCGTGGCCATCATCTAATTTAAAGGTGAACAGTTGCTCATGCTCAGCATCAAACTGGTCGGTTAGCAGTGCAACGCCACTTTGCATAAGCTCAGCATCGGTGAAGTCGATCGTGATTTGAAAGGCTTGCCCAGCATAGCGAAGGTCTGCCTGATAGGTAATTTCATGTTCAGATGCAGGAATATTGTCCTTTAGGAGCGCATCACCCGCTCGAGTTTGCAGTTCATGCAGATCCTCAGCTAACTGCGCATCAGTAAGATCATTCGCCATGGTTAGATAGGTGCGTGCCGCTTCATCCTGAACCTGAGTGGTAGCATCACCGTAGGCACACAATACACCTGGGCCAGGTGGGATAATTACTGGCCAAGCATCGGTTAATACACCTAACGCATTGGCATGCAATGGACCGGCACCTCCAAAGCCAACTAAAGCAAAGTCACGAGGATCATAGCCCTGCTCTACTGAGACCAAGCGCAGCGCGCCAAACATAGATTCATTGACGATTTTAATAACACCTTCCGCCGCCGCCATAAGATCAATACCCATAGCATCCGCCAGCGTCTGAATAGCGGCGACTGAAGCATCGCGATTGATCTCCATCTTGCCACCCAACTGCACGTCAGAGGGCAAATAACCCAGCACAACATTAGCGTCACAAACGGTAGGTTGCTCACCCCCTTTTTTATAACAGGCTGGGCCAGGAACAGCACCCGCAGACTCAGGGCCGACTCGCAGTGCCTTGGTCAGTTCCGGTACAAAGGCAATAGAGCCACCGCCTGCACCGACCGTTCGCACATCCACTGAGGGGGCACGCACGCGCACATCGGCAACAATTGTTTCCCGCCTCACCCGAGCGCGTGAATTCTGAATTAGCGCAACGTCTGTTGAAGTACCGCCCATATCAAATGTTAAAATATTGTCGTAACCTGCGCGGCTACAAAAATAGATAGCCCCGGAGACACCACCAGCAGGACCGGACATCAGCATATTGACGGGTGATTCAGCTGACGCACGCGCCGAGGCTAGTCCGCCATCGGACCGTAAAATAGACAATTGTGTATCTGCACCCATCTTGTCTTCCAAGGCCGCCTGTAAATTACTAACATAGCTGGCAACTTCTGGCCGTACGTAAGAATTAACTACGGTGGTCTCTGTGCGCTCGTATTCCTGCATCTCCGGAACAACGTCGCTAGAGATTGAAATCGGCGTATCCGTAAAAATTTCCGCGGCGATCTCACTGGCACGCTGCTCATGAGCGCTATTGATATAGGCATTGATAAAGCAAATGGTTAGAGCTTCGACCTGACCGGTAGCATGCAATGTTTTTAGATCTTTGCGCAGCTGATCTTCATCTAAGTCTCTTACCACAGTGCCATCTGCACCAATTCGTTCATGCGCCCCAATGGTTAATTCCAACGGTGCTAATAACGGTTTTTTAACGAAACTTACCCAACCACCTAGGCCTCCTGGGCAAAAAGACCTTGCTACCTGCAAGGTATCTTCGAATCCAGAGGTGGTGACCAGACCCACCTTAGCACCACGGCCTGTCAATACGGCATTAGTAGCCACTGTTGTACCGTGCATTACTCGACTAATATCTGCAGGGTTAACCCCAGATTCATCGCATATACTGGCAATGCCGTTGAGCACTCCAATAGATGAATCCTTTGGCGTAGAAGGTACCTTAGCGGTATGAGTCGCACCTGTATTTTCATTAATAAGTAAGAGGTCGGTAAACGTTCCTCCTACATCTACTCCTAATCTGTAGCTCATTTTTATCTCCGAACTATTTTCAATACCGTGAATGTGTTTGTTCTATATCTACTGCTAACAGCGATTAACTCGCCTGCTTGATTAAATGTCCCTGCAACCAAGCTTTGGCTCGTCCTCCCGGTGCTGTTCCCGTCAATGCCTGAGCCAAGTCAGAGGCCTGCATTAATTTGTTTAAGTCGATGCCTGTCTCATAACCCATCTGCTGCAACATCATTGCAATATCATCTGTCGCGACATTACCTGATGCACCAGGCGCAAATGGGCAACCGCCCAGTCCTGCAATGGAACTATCAAAACGTCGAATGCCTGACTCTAGGGCTGCATAAACATTTGCCAAGCCCATAGCTCGAGTATCATGAAAATGGCAACCCAGTTTTTCCGCTCCATGACGTCTAACTAAAGGTGCACACAATTCTCGTACCTGCTGAGGATTTGCAGCACCGATGGTGTCGGCTAAGACCACTTGATCAGCACCGGCTTCAAGAAATTTTGCAACAAGTTGAGTCACCGTTGATTGCGCAGTGGAACCATCAAAGGGACAGGTAAATGCAACGGCAATAGTAGCTATAACTTTTATGTCATCTTCCTTTGCCAATACCAGAATATCCAAAGTCACCGCTTCGGTTTCCGCCATGCTCATAGAGGCATTTGCGTGTGCCATACCTTCGCTGCCATAGAGCACCATGGTGACTGTTTTGGCACCGGCATCACGGGCTAACTCGTAACCTTTCATGTTGGGAATAAGCGCAACGGTTGACGTGGCGAATCCATCACGCCTGAGTCCAGCAAATACCTGTCCGGTAGATGCCATGGCAGGGACCGCTTTGGGTGATACAAAACTACCGACTTCTATGTGTGGAACACCCGCCGCCGCAATTGCCTTCACCAATTCAATACGTTGTTCAACGGATAGTATTTTTTGCTGGTTTTGTAATCCATCTCTTGGACCCACATCAGTTATAACAACGCGTCGAGCTGTCATCGAATGATCCCCATTACTTTCATTTGTGAAATTTTTTCTTCGCTTAGACCTAACAACTGAGTCATGACTTCATCGGTATGCTGCCCGAGTGTGGGTGCTGGAGAAAATATCTCATCGGCGTTTCGCGACAACTTAATCGGATTACCAGGCCCTTTGGTAGAGCGGCCATTAGGATGATGTAAGTCGACGACCATGTTGCGGTGTAATACCTGAGTATCAGAAAGTGCCTGACTGAGACTATTTACTGGCGCGCAGGGGATACGTTTGTCTTCGAGTTGAGATAGCCAAAATGCGCAGGTATTAACCCTCAGTAATGCATTCAAGGTACTAGTAATCATCTCCCGGTCTTCCCATCGACCGGGTTGACTATCGTATTTCACATCGTCGAAGGCAGGTGCGTGGACTACCTGTTTGAGATTTTGCCAAAAATTATCGGTAATAATCGCAATTACGATGAAGCCGTCAGAGCAGGTAAAGGTGTCATAGGGAACATGGACGAAATGGCTATTGCCAATCGGGTATGGGTCATTTCCAGATAAGAAGTGCATTGTGGCCATATAGTTGAGCATAGAAATTTGGCAGTCCAACATTGAAATATCTACGTGTTGACCCTGCCCGCTTCGCTCTCGCTCATACAGTGCTGCTAAAATACCCATGACCCCAAACATCCCACCGCCAAGGTCTCCAATAGGAATGCCAGCGCGCACCATATGCTGCTGATTTACCCCAGTGATAGACATACCACCACCCATTGCCTGCGCTACCTGATCAAATGCAGGTCTTTTACTACCCGGGCCATCCGAGCCAAACCCGGAAACGGTGCAGGTAATAACACGAGGATTAACCTCGCTGAGTGATTGGTAGTCAATGCCTAATCGCTCGGGGACCCCGGCTGCAAAATTACTAATGACAATGTCGACGTGCTTCACCAGATCCTTAAAAAGTGCTAACCCCTGTTCAGTTTTAAGATCTACCGCAACACTCTTTTTATTGCGATTTAACGTTATATAATAGGCTCCCATTCCATCCAGAGAATTATTAGGATCTGTCGCCAATAGCTTGCGAGTACCCTCTCCATGGCAGGGTTCTACTTTTATAGTTTCAGCCCCTAAATCAGCCAATATCATGCTGCCATAAGGCCCCGATAGCATATGCGTTAAATCAAGTACTCGAACATTGGAAAGCGCTTGATTCATAGCGCTGGCTCTTGGGTATGCATCACCACAAAATTTAACACGCATAAGCCACCATCAAGGGCCTCATCACAGCTCTTGTGGCGAATTTGCTTAAGGCACCACGCCTTGTCTAAAGTATAAATATCCATTTATCTCCAGAGTGTTATTGCCACCAAAAAAGCCTATTCAAGCTAACTATTGACCTGTAAAATCGTAGTTTGCTGACAGGACGTTGGAAAAATACCGCTTAATGGTATATTGTTATACCAAAGTATCAATTTGGGTACAACCTCTATTTTTGACTAACTCATCATTAAAAGGAATCTTATGAAGCCCACCACAGGCGACATACTGTTTAGTCACAGCCAACGAAATAAGGTATCCGAAGAAGCGCCCTCACCGCTGTATCATCAGCTCTATCGTCTTATTAAAAGCTATATTATCGATGGCACTTTTCACCATGGTGAAAAACTACCCAGTGAAAGGGAGCTAGCAGAAGCATTTGATGTATCACGTATTACCGTTAAACGAGCCGTTAATGAGCTCGCTGCAGAAGACTTGGTCGAGCGTGGCCGCGGCAAAGGTACGCATGTCACACATAAGTACACTCCCAAGCCAGTGCAAGCACCCTTGCTGGGTGTTTTGGAAGAAATTGATAGTATTGCGCAGAACTCAGTCGCGCAGGTGATCGATTGCCGCGTTATAGTCCCGCCGCAAACTATCCGTGGAGAGTTTTCAATCGACGGCAATGAGTCGCTTTTTCACTTAGTGCGAACACGTGAACGTGCAGGTGCTATTTTTGGTTACTTTGATAGTTGGAGCGCTGGTGTTGATATGCCTGACAGCACTGACATTTTTATCAATCAATCACGTCATCAATATTTTCGTGAAAGTGGCATGAACGTTAGCCATATTAATCAAACAATTAGTGCGGTGCCTGCCAGTGAAACTATTGCTGCTTATCTAGAAATAGAAGTAGGTTTTCCGTTACTAAGTCTCGTACGCCGTTCTTACTACCTGCAGAATGATAAAGAGGTTTTGGTTGATTACTTGTTAGCCCTCTACAACACTGAATTGTTTCAATATCAAATGGACCTTAAGTTAGATTAGCGCCACCGCTGAATAACACTGTAAGACAACTATTTTTTAGCTATCGCAGCACTTTTCACCGCTTTGAATAGGAGGGCAGACGACATCTCCAAAAGAACAAAATACACAACAATCACCGGTATTCGGCTTTAAAATTATTTTACAATTTAAACATTCATAAAAAAACTGGCAGCTGTTAGTAGACATTATTTCCGTCTTTTTAAATGCACACTTAGGGCAGGTAATGGTTGAGTTCAGTTTCATAATCGATACTTTTTAGTTAAAGTTAATCACTAATTTCTAGCCATACAAACATCGTCAAAAATCAAAAGTCCTTTATAACTTGCGATGGGGTCCAGGGAAAAAACGATTAGTGGTTTGCTGATAATCTTTATACGCAGGCCTTTTTTGGGCAGAGAAGTACTCCGACGGTACCGCACCCGTTACATAAACCAAGGTGCTATACATAACTCTGGAGGTAAATAGTAGACTTAAACCAAGCAGCCACCAAATGATAGTATTTTCAGCATTCTGCAATGCCAACCAAGAGGGTATCGCAGCGATGATAAGGCCATTCCATACCATCCACTCAGCAAAATAATTGGGATGTCGGCAGTAGCGCCACAATCCCACGTTGCAGACTTGACGTTGCTTGCCCGCTTTCTTCATTTGTTGTAAAAAGGTGATTTTTTGTAGGTCCGCCAAGGTTTCCATGGCGAATGCCAACAACCAGACCACTAATCCAATGATCTCTAATACTAAAAACTCTGGGCTACTATTTGAGGCGATAATAAAAATGGGGATTGCCAAAAATGAAGCATTAGCCAAGCCTTGAGAGATGGCATCTACCTGCAGAGCCAATGCTACGTTTGTTTTACCCTCTTTTTCCCAGCGTATGCGTTGATATTGATAACGAGGAAACTCCTTCTTCAACAAACCCATTTGCCACATTTTCAAAGCGCCCAAACCCATGCGCAAACCAACAAGAATAAGGACAATACTAACAACCAGTGACCGAACCCAATAACCGTCGCTGAGGAAAAAACTGACTATGCCAAGTAACACCAGTCCCCAAGGCCAACCAATATCCACATAACTCATTCGGCCTGTACGCCAAATGGGTATGCATACCACCCCAGTAAAAAGAATCAGCTGGCCAAGGCCATTGATCAAACTTATGTTAGCAAACGACGCGGTATTTAAAATCAAAGCCCAACCCAGGAGAAATGGATAAAGGGGACGGAAGTAATTCATCACTAGTTAAATTTCCTTTTTAAAGTGTTGGTGTGTAAATCGGCTATTCTGATAGCGACAAGGAACTCAATGAATGTTTAGCAATATCACTGCCTTGAAAATAAATATCCCGCCATTCTTTATCTCGATAGAGGACTGTTTGGTCGCTAAAGTTTTCAGAATCTGGTGAACCTGACTGGCTATATGACAAAATGGCCTGAGCTTGCGGGCCCTCATCAGTAAAATTAACTGTCATTATAAAACTTGAGCCGTGAGCAATATTGTAGCCGCTGCTGCTGAGAGTTTTGCTATCACTCACATGATCATTGCTTCCAGAGAATATTGCAGAATCTATGTAAGGGCGCGTCACTTGAAGATTGGCAATACCCTCATGGCTATTACCTCCATGCACGGGGATTACAGTACCTGCTCGATGCGCTGTTTGTAGATCTCCTAGCTGAATATCTAACGCAATACCCGCATCGTTTAGGAGCATAACAGCCTCTGCGAGTGAAGTAAGACCGCGCTCTCCTTTAGCAAGTCCCACTGGTGTCAGCGCAGGATTTTTTACATCGAATTCACCACCAAACAAGGGGCCCTTAAATCGTGTAGCGGTGATGTCATAACGCGTTATCCATTCTCTAAATAACACCGCACCTCGGCTGTCTAGATTGTAGCGATTATCCCAGTTGTTTAAAATCTTACAGGCATTAGTTAAATCAAGCGTGCCCTCACCTAGTGAGACTTTTGAATTTTGTTGGCAACGCACCAGTAATTCCGGCTTGAGTAGATGTGCAGCTAAGCCTGAATTATCAAACAGTGCCGTTTGAATCTCTTTAGCTGAAAACAGCCCATCCTCACCACGAAAATCAAATCCGGCTAGCCCATCCAGTAAATGGATATTCATACGCGTGCGAACACTTCGTGGTGTTTCAGTAGCACCATATAAAGGGGAATAGCCGGTAGCTGGGCGCTTAGGATCGCTCAGCCAATAGCTGTCATTTGAATTGAAGACATAATAATCACTTTCAATCAACGGCCGCTGTTCAAATGGTGTTGTGCCCGGAATCAAAGCATCTGGATGAGTCACCCATTCATCTCGACGAGTACTTCCATCCAGAATGACTAGCCCTTTGGTTAAATATAATTGCTTTAATTGAGGTACCTGCTCGATACGATTATTCCAGGCGTCTATTGCCTCAGAACTGAGCGCTCCCACATTACTGTTATCAAGATAGACTGCCCGGCCATCTGTGCTGGTTGATATGGTATTTACCCATGGCATAGCATTGTAAGTTTTGTGTGCTTGAATAAATTCATCCATAGATTGGGCTTGCCCCATTGCCAACCACTGAGCCATCACCTGGATATTGTCACTATTAGCATCACGAGTGGCATAAGCTTTTTCCGTGGTCCATGCCAGGCCCGGCATTTGGATGATTGGACCGTGGTGACTGAACCAAATGGGCGAGGTTTGAACTTCTACCCCTTCGCTTGTTAGCACGCTAACAGATACATCACGCATTTCAAGTGAACGCCATTCACCCTCATAGCGATATTGTGTCGGATCATCCGGATTCAAGGTCAACTCATAAAACACTACGCGTTTGGAATCCGATACGGTATGTGTCCACCCAATGGCATTATTGAACCCGATGGCAACGCCAGGGTTTCCTACCAAGTTAGTACCGTATACGTCTAACTCGCCAGGGATAGTTAAATGCTTTTCCCAAAAGCGGCTAGTCCCATACCACGGGTAATGTGGGTTAGCTAAAAGCATACCCTTACCATTTTCAGTGGTTTTACTTCCAAATGCCCAGCCATTGGATCCCATACCTTCGAGTTTAATAGCATTGAGTGCGGCTATCTGCTGTGATGGGGACACTTTTATAGTGGCTGTTATTTCAGGCGGCTGAGCTGCTACAACAGCACCAGCCATGCGAGTAATAGTATGTACTGAGGCCACATACTGAGCCATAAAATCTTCGGCACTTGCGGGCTTGACCCAAGGTGCATGATCGCACCAAGAATTGAATTTTCCTGCAGAATCCTCTAAATATCTGTTATAGCCTGCGGTATATCCCTCAATCCAGTCTTTGATTTTTCCTGTCTGAGCAGTAAGCGCTTCACGCCCCTTCGCTTGCATATTTAGCGCGTGCATCACCATATCACTATAAATATAAGCTTTATCAGGCCCCGCACCCAAATATTGTGCGGCCTCACCTTTTGCGGTAATGAGAGCAACAGCCATATTACACACTTGATCTTGTCCAGAAGCATAAGCTTCGCCATAGCCTAAACTGCCGTAGTCCGCCGCTTTAATATGGGGTACACCAAATGTTGTACGCGTAATATCTACTTGATACTGTGATGAATCTTTGGTCTCTGACTGACAGGCGGCCAGTGCCATCATTATTATTATGCACAGTGGAACAAAAATCTTTTTCATCTATTGCCCTTCGTATAAGTTACTGCATTAGGTAAGGTGGCAATAGTGTAGTTTTACAGAGAAATTTTTCAACCCTTTTAGAGACCTCTGTATCAATAGATTTGACACATGAGATTTAATATAAAAGAGCTTTACTGCTAAGTGATTTTTCATTT
>Ga0075445_10001512_pt1 | contig 11863 bp, 8 predicted proteins | sample CoawatmetaG02DNA_FD_72350 | JGI IMG/M metagenome (GOLD analysis project Ga0075445, IMG submission 72350) | Marine microbial communities from the West Antarctic Peninsula - Coastal water metaG029-DNA | ecosystem: Environmental > Aquatic > Marine > Coastal | place: Atlantic Ocean: West Antarctic...
TTGTTCTAAAAAATCTAATGATATGCCCTGTCTTAATGATATATCCCTTAAAGATACAGGATCTATGCTGTTGAAATTAGCTAAATCAGCTAAAGCCATTACTGCATATCTGCCTTTTGATGTTAATTTCATTTATTTGATATTAAGTTATTATTTACCCTTTAAACTATGGCCTTTTATACAAACTTGACTAAATTAGTCAAGTATAGATTACATAAAAAAGTTAACATATTGTCGCTCACATATGATAGATGTAATTTTTTTTTGAGAATAATAATCAATAACATTTATGGATAACAAAATAGTAGAAGTTTTTATACCTGGCCCTGCTGGAAGAATGGAAGCCAAATATTATAAGAGTAGTAAAATTACATCACCAATAGCTTTGGTATTACAGCCTCATCCTCAGTATGGCGGCACAATGAATAATAAAGTTGTAGTAGATACATTTCATACATTTATGGAAAATGATTTTTCAGTTTGTAGGGTAAATTTTAGAGGAGTTGGCAAAAGTGATGGTGAATTTGATAATGGTCAAGGTGAGCTAGCAGATGCTGCTGCTGCTTTAGATTGGCTTGAAAGAGAAAATTTTGATAACTCTCAATGTTGGGTTTCAGGGTTCTCTTTTGGTTCACTAATAGCTATGCAGTTACTTATGAGAAGACCCGAAATAAATAGATTTATAGCTATATCTCCTCAACCTAATGTATATGATTTTTCATTTTTATCACCTTGTCCAACATCAGGTTTAATGATTTATGGAAAAAAAGATGAGTTGGTTCCAATAGAGCATATTTCTGAACTTGATAAAAGACTAAGCGCTCAAAAAGGAATTAAAGTTGATTTTCAATCAATAAATGATGCTAATCATTTTTTTACAGGAACTGAAGATGTTTTAGTTAAAAGCTTAGACAAATATATTAAAAAAGAATCTTCGTTATTTTAATAGTTTTTAAATAAAACTCCTCCAGAACAAGGCTCTCTAACATTAGTTGTTTTAGGCAAGGATATTATTTTTTTTAAGTAAGATCTAATTGCGAGATAAGCAAAAGCTTGGGATTCAACAAAATCACCATTAATTTTATAATCATCTATTAGGAAAAGGTTCATTCTAGATGGAAGTCTTTTTTTAATACTGTTAAGGAGGGATAAATTTTTTCTACCTCCTCCACAAATAAGTATTTTTAGTTCTATATCTTTTTCTAAATTAATAGAATCAATAATCGATTGACAAATAATTGATGCTGTAAAATCAGTCAAAGTTGAAAGACCATCTTTAATTGATAATCCTCTTACAAAATTTACATCAAAATCTTTCACATCAAATGAAAGATTTTTATCAATCTTTATATTATCAAAATTATCAATTGCCTGATTTAAGATGATCTCATTTGTCTTGCCGGCTTTAGCTAATTCCCCATTTATATCAAATCTTTTTTTGCTATTTTTTCTTATCCATTCATCTAACAAGCAATTACCAGGTCCAATATCATAACTTTTTAAATCATTAAAATCTTTAGAAGAAACTATTGTTATATTTGCTATACCCCCAATATTTAAAATACATGCAGGCAGTGTAATTTGATTTTGATTTACTAATAATTGGTGAAAAATAGGTGCTAAAGGTGCCCCTTGACCACCATTGCGCATGTCATTTTCTCGAAAATTATTAATAACTCTTTTCTTTAATAATTTTGATAGTAAATTAGCATCACCAAGTTGCTTAGAAATCTTTTCATTTGCATTGTGAAATATTGTTTGTCCATGAAACCCAATTAAATCTATATCAATGGGACTATTACTAATAATTTTTTTACACACAAAAGCATGAAATAATGTAATTTTTCTCTCTATATCAGCTAAAACAATTGAATTAACCTCTAGATCTTTAGATGAGATAATTTTGTTTCTAATATCAACCAATTGTTCATATATTTCTACATCATATTTAAAATATTGATCAAAAACTACTTCATATTTATCTTCACCATTAGATTTAATGATCGAAGCATCCACACCATCCATCGAGGTTCCACTCATTAATCCTAATGTTGTATAAATTTTTTTCATTCTTATTTTTTTTTATAAAAATTTGTATATTGTGAAACTATAGACTTATGAATAAATTTTTAAAAGAATTTAAAGATAGGGAGTTCTTCTATCAATGTACTAACGAAGATGAATTATCTAAACTATTAGATAAAGAAAAAATCAATGGTTATATAGGTTTTGATTGTACGGCTGAAAGTCTTCATGTTGGTAGTTTACTTCAAATTATGTGTTTAAGATTGCTTCAAAAACATGGACATAGACCTATAGTATTGTTGGGAGGCGGTACCACTAGGATTGGTGATCCTTCAGGAAAAGACAAAACGAGAACTATACTAAGTGAAGAGGAAATAGAAAAAAATATTAAAAATATAGAAAGGATATTAAAAAATTTTTTAGATATTGCAAATCCAAAGACAAAACCTATTTTTGTAAATAACTACTCTTGGCTTAAAAACTTAAACTATATTTCTTTCTTAAGAAATATTGGAAAGCATTTTACAATTAATAAAATGTTGAGTTTTGATAGTGTCAAAACTAGACTAGAAAGAGAACAGTCATTAAGCTATATGGAATTTAACTATATGATCTTACAGGCTTATGATTTTTTAGAGCTTAATACAAAAGAAAATTGTGTTTTACAAATGGGTGGGTCAGATCAATGGGGAAACATTGTTAATGGAGTTGATTTAATAAAAAGACACTCAAATAGACAGGCTTATGGTTTAACAACTCCTCTAATAACTTTAGCATCTGGAGCCAAAATGGGTAAAACAGAATCAGGTGCAGTTTGGTTGGATAAAAAATTTCTTTCCCCTTATGACTATTGGCAATTTTGGAGAAACATAGATGACCGAGATGTATTAAAATTTATTAGGATTTTTACAGATATAAATATCAATGAAATCGAAAAAATTAAAAACAATAATATTAATGAATTAAAAATTTTACTAGCCAACAAAGCAACAGAAATGTTGCATGGTGAACAAGAAGCAAAAAATAGTGAAGAAACAGCAAAACAAACTTTTACCGATAATTCAATGGGGGATAATTTACCCTCTATCCTAATAAGTGAAAAAGAACTTAGAGAAAAAATGACTTTAATAGATTTAATAATTCTGTCTAAATTAGAAAGTTCAAAAAGTGAGATTAGAAGATTAATTAAAGGAAATGGTGTTAGAATAAATAACCAAGTTATCACTGATGAAAAATTAATTTTTACTAAAGATTTATTTCAAAATAATTTGACTAAACTTTCTCTGGGTAAAAAAAGACATATTAAAGTTAAATTAAACTAATTTTTTTTAATTTTTTCCAAAGTTCTAGTTATAAATCTTGGTGTTAAAGATTTAATTGGGTTTACTGTGGTTTTTAAATCTTTCGGGCTTCCTTTAATCTTAAAGCTAACTCCAAAAACACCTTCACCTATCTTGTCCCCAATTAAAATTTTCCCTATCAAAGGAATTGAGGCTATAGATCTATTTATTGTTGTAGCTGGCACTAACGTTCCCCTTAAACTAACTAGTTTTTTATGTTCAATATAACCATCCATTAATATAGAAACAGCAGGACCTATTGCATACATTTCTTCAATAATTGTATTATCTTTTCGACTTGAAAAATTCATTTCAAAATCAGTAAATCTTATGCCTTCTCCTGTTAGGAGGTCGGCTATTCCTTGCAATGAAGCTAAACTTAGAATTTTAGCAAAAATAGGTACTTCTTTAACTTTAAAGTTATCAATAATTAGCACTGAATTAGAAACACCCTCCTTCTTAGAGGAGTAAAAATCTAAGTATCCTTCTTCAAATCCTTTAATAAAATCATATCTTTTAATTAAAGGCTTTGGATATGCAGAAAATAATTTTGTTATGATTTCTGAATTTTTATTGCTTTTAATAGATAAATTAAGTTTTTTTGCATTTGGAAATGTAGATTCTAAATTTAGATCATTTATTTTATTATTATCAAAATTTATATTTCCATAAAGATTATTTATATAATTAGTCTCATCAATATAAGTTTTATCAATTCTAATATTAATTTTTGAATTTAGATTGTCAAAAATAGTCTGGCTTTCTTCATCACTATTCATAATATTATTAATTATTCTTGAGGCATCAAAACTCTCTCCTTCTATAATAAAATTTGAGTTATTTTTTTTTAAATTAATTTTATTTATAATATTTCTATTATTTTTATAGTTAATATTAAAATTTTCTATATTTACAATTTTAAAGCTTTTATTTAACTCTAATCCTTTAATTGAGATTTCATTATTTTCTTCTTTCAAAATTATCGAATCAAATCTTAATTGATTATTCTTTTTAAAATTTCCTTTTATTGAGACTAGAGAGTTTAAGCCTTCTTTTTTTTCATATTCCAAGAAATCTATAAGTAATGAATTTTTCTTAAGTTTTATTTTTGTATCGAAGTAAAATTTGATGTTATCTTTTATTATTTGATATGACAGACTATCTGATTTATCATCTAATAAAATCTTTCCATTTCCCTTAATATTAAATTTATCTTTAACATAGTTGATGAAAATTTTATGTTCTTCAAATTTTAACTCTTCAGTAAGACCTGGTAAAAATGACTTTAATTTTGAATTTTTTTGATTAATAATTAATTGATTTAAATCAATAATAGACTCAATTTTAAAATTTTCAATTTTAAAACTTTCACTAATTCTAAAAGAAAAGTTATTCTTCGAGCTAAATTCGATTTTTTGTATATCTATAACATTATGTAATTTAGCAAGAATTAGCTTAAGTTCTTTAATATCAAAATTATTATTATCACTTAAAAATTCTCCATTAACAAAAAATAAATTTTTCTTTTTTACAATCTCTATTAAAGGAAAGTTTATTTTTACGTTGTTGAGCTTCATATCTACTTGTCTTAACAAATAGGTTTTTTTATTAATATTAAAATTAAAATTAAAATTTTGTACTTTAACTTGATTTAGAATATTTAGTTTTACTTTTTTAACAGAACCTATAATTTTGAAATCTTCTTTTATGTTTCCTTTTTCATCAAAGTTTAAATTTATTTTTGCAGTAATAAATCCATCAATGATAAGTTTATTTAAAACAAAAAATTTTGTAGAATCTTTAAATATTCTTAATAATGCAATTACATTATTAACTTTAATTTCTTTTGTTATAATTTGCAGGTCATTAATTGAAAATTGACCATTAATTATAGATTTTAATCCTACATTTGTTTGGATATTTTTTATTTCTAAATTTCTACCATTTATAAATATTTGAGGATTTGTAGTTTTAATATTTATTGTAAAATTGTATGGGTTTAATAAATAATTAACATCCGTTAAATTCAGGTTAATTTTTTTATTAAATTTTAAAATATTTTTAATAATTTGATTATTAAATTTATCTGTTGTTATGCCAAAAACGCTAAAATAATAAATTATCGAACCTATAATTAAAAAAATTACTAATAAAATTTTTATTATTCTCTTGATCATTTCACTTTATACAATGAACTTTCTAAAAAGTCGTCTAATTCACCATCTAATATCTTGTCAGGATTTGAGCTTTCAAAACTAGTTCGATTATCTTTAACCATTCTATAAGGATGAAGAACATAAGACCTGATTTGATGCCCCCAACCTATTTCTGATTTGGAAGATTCAACTGTGTGACTTTCTTTTTCTTTTTTTTTCATTTCAAAATTATAAAGTCTGGCTTTAAGCATATTCATACACGTATCTTTATTTTTGTGTTGGGATCTTTCGTTTTGACATTGAACAACTATTTTAGATGGCAAGTGTGTAATTCTAACGGCACTATCTGTCGTATTCACATGCTGGCCACCTGCTCCACTAGATCTATACGTATCAATTCTCAAATCTTTTTCTATAATCTCAATATCAATATCTTCATCAACCACAGGATAAACCCAAACACTAGCAAAACTTGTGTGTCTTCTTGAGCCTGAATCGAATGGGGAAATCCTGACCAACCTATGAATGCCAGACTCAGATTTTAACCATCCAAAAACATAATCTCCTTCAATTTTTATTGTTGATGATTTTATACCAGCTTCATCTCCTTTATGCTCACTTATCAAGCTTGATTTAAACCCTTTGATCACTGACCATTTTAAATACATTCTTCTTAACATCTCAGCCCAATCCTGACTTTCTGTTCCTCCTGCTCCTGCGTGAATTTCTATATAACCATCAAAACTATCTGTTTCATTTGATAGAAAACATTTAGTTTCATTCTTTTTAGATAATCTTTTTAAATTTTTTATATTTTCTAAAACTTCACTAATTATGGGTTGGTTTTTTTCCTCTAAAGCTAATTCATTTAGGTCATGTAATTCTATTAATGATTTAACAGAATTATCATGAGAATTTATTAGATCCTCATACAGCTTTTTTTCCTTAATTATTTTTTGTGAATTTGATTTATCATGCCAAAAATTACTTTCTAGCATCTTTTGATTATTTGTGTCTAATTTTGAATAAATATTATTTTTTTCAAAGATACTCCTTAATTCTTTGATTAATTTTTTCTATTTCAGATTTATAATTTAAATATTCGTTTTCCATTAATAGAACCTTAATATATTATTATTTTTTAATCTATTATTAATATCTTTGTTAAGCTCATCGTCTAACTTTATATTTTTATAAGCTTCAATTATGGTAGATTTACTCTCTGTTATAGCTTTCTCGCCTGTTATTGGATCTATAACTCTCATTAAAATACCATCTGGAACTTTAAATGGTCTCGCATCTTCTTTTGTAATAGCATTTCTTGCAAAACTTTTAAAAATTGGTAAAGCTGTTTTTGCACCTGTCTCATACTTTCCTAATGATTTTGGATTATCTGAACCAACATACACACCAATTGCCAGTTTTGAGGTGAGCCCGATAAACCAAGTATCCGTATTACCATTAGTAGTACCTGTTTTTCCAGCTAAGTTTAAATTTAGGTCTTTAAGATTTTTTCCTGTTCCATTCTGAACAGTACCTTCTAAGATTGAGATCATTTGATATGCTGTTTGTGTAGAAAAAATTTGAGGAAATGTATCTTCTATTTCAGGGTAATTATTACTTAAAAATGATATTTGATCACAGTTTACACATTTTCTTTTTTCATTATTAAATATAGTATTTCCTTCACTATCTTGAATTCTATCAATCATTATTGGTTGCACTAATTTACCACCATTAACAAATGAGGAATAAGCAGATGTGAGTTTTAACAATGTTGTTTCGGCAGAGCCTAATGAAATAGATAAAAGTTCACTAGGATTATCATAGATACCTATTTGTTTTGAAAAATTGATTATTTTTTTTAAGCCAAGATCTTGTGCAATTCTAACAGTCATTAAATTTCTAGATTTTTCTAGCCCCATTCTTAATGTGGAGGGGCCATAGAATTTTTTTCCATAGTTTTCTGGTTTCCACATTTTTAAATCATATCCTTGTTCTAAAACCAGTGGGGCATCTAAAATCAAAGTAGATGGTGTATAACCATTTTCTAGAGCTAGTGCATAAATAAATGGCTTAAACGCTGAACCAGGTTGTCTTAAAGCTTGAGTTGCTCTATTAAATTCACTTTTTCTAAAACTAAAACCTCCACTTAGTGCTAAAACTCTACCGGTAAAAGGATCCATTATAACTATGCCACCATTAACTAAAGGTAATTGCCTTAGAGTAAATATATTTTTACTTAAATTCTCTACATAAATTATATCTCCAACTTTTAATATCTCATTAAATTCTTTTTTGGTCCAAGATATATTTTCATATTCAATAATTCCATTTAACTTATTTTCTGTTTCAATTTCTACAGAAAATTTATTAATTTTTTTTATTATAGCTAAATTCCAGTTAATTGATTTTTCTAATTTAAATTTATCTATTTTATCCTTCCAATTTGTTATTTTTTTTTTATGTAATAATGGTCCACGCCACCCTTTTCTTTTATCATAGATAATTAATCCTTCCCTTAAAGATTTTATAGCAACTTTTTGTAATTTTAGATTTATTGGTGTGCTTATATTTAAACCTTCTTTATAAACTTTATTAAAACTAAATTGATCAATAACATTTTTTCTGATATGTTCGACATAATAACTTGTGTCTTCCGTAAAAGTTTTTTTTCTTTTTTTTAATTTTATTTTTATATTAACCAATTTCTCATATTGAATTTTTTTTATATAATTATTTTCATATAAGTTTTTTAAAACTAAGTCTCTTCTAAATTTAGCTAGCACCATATTGTTGTAAGGATTATATCTACTCGGTGCCTTTGGTAATGCTGCTAACAAAGCAGCTTCGGCATAATTCAATTCACTAATTGATTTATCAAAATATTCTAAACTTGCAGAGGCTACCCCGTAAGCTCCACCTCCGAGATAAATTTGATTTAAATATAGCTCTAATATTCTTTCTTTTGATAGAGCTCTTTCTATTCTGAATGCTAAGATTGCTTCTTTTATTTTTCTATTTAAGCTTACTTCGTTAGTTAATAAAAAATTTTTTGCCACCTGTTGTGTTATCGTAGATGCACCTTCCAGTCTTCTTGATGATGCAATATTAGAAATATTATTTATTACAGCCCTTAACACCCCTTTTGCATCTACTCCACGGTGTGAATAAAAATTTTTATCTTCAGCTGACAAGAAAGCGTTGATTACTTTTTTTGATATTGCATTATATGGAACAAAAATTCTTTTTTCAGTTGAAAAATTATTCACTAACTCTCCATCACCTGAATAAACTTTACTTGAAACCGGTGGTTTGTAACTTTTTAGAAATTTGTAATCTGGTAGTTTATTAGAAAAAGCCCATAAAACAGCTAATAAAAAAAATACACCTAATAGACTTAGGGTTAAAATTAGTTTAAATATATTTTTAATAATTTGATGCATTTTAGTTTAATATACATGTGAATTTGTTAAAGTTAAGGCATTGAAATTAATACAGAATTTAAAATTATTTAAATAAAATGAATCAACTAACAAAAAATATATGGAAAAAAATTTATACATTGATGCTTCGCATCCCAATGAAACTAGAGTCGTGCTTAAAACAGGTGATAATATTGAAGATTATGAGTATGAAGGTTTAAAGAACAACTTAATCAAGAACAATATATTCCTTGGAAAAGTCAGCCGTGTAGAGCCATCGTTACAGGCTGCTTTTATCGATTTTGGAAGAGACAGGCATGGTTTTTTATCTTTCAATGATATTCAATCAGACTATTACCAAATTCCCCAAAGTGATTTAATAAAAATAAAAGAAGAAGAGGAAAGAGAAAGAGAGGAGCTCTTAAAAGAAGGTGAAAAAGAAGAGCAAAAAGATATCAATGAGGGTAATCTGGATGGTAATGATCCAGTTGAAGTTAAACCTGAATCAGAAATTGAGTCAAATATATCTGAAGAATTAATAACGACTGATGAGTTAGTGGCAAGTGAAAATGCTAATCAAGAGACACTGGTTCCTGAAATAAAAAAACCAGTTCTAAGATTTAGGTCTAAGAGATATAAAATACAAGAGGTTATAAAACCTAACCAAGTAATCTTGATACAGGTATTAAAAGATGAAAGAGGACAAAAAGGAGCTGCTTTAAGTACCTTTATTTCTATTGCTGGAAAATATATTGTTTTAATGCCTAACACACCAAAGGGCGGAGGAATATCGAGAAAAATTTTTAATCCTGGTGAAAGAAAAAAAATTAGAACAATTTTAAATGACATAAATATACCAAAAGAAATGGGTCTCATTGTCAGAACCGCAGGATCAAATAAAACTAAAAATGATATAGATCATGACCTTCAAACATTAATAAAAACCTGGAATGAAATTAAAGAAACTGCTTTAAACTCTATAGCACCCTCTTTAATTCACCAAGAAAGTGACATTATAAAAAGAACTTTGAGAGATATGTATGATGAAGATACAAATAGTATAGTCATCGAAGGTAATGATGGCTATAAAAAAGCTCAGGGTTTCATGAAATTAATGATGCCCTCTCATGTTAAAAAAATAAAGAAATATAGAGAAAAAGTTCCTTTATTTTTTAAGGAAAATATAGAGGAGAGATTAAATCAAATTTATGACTCAGAGGTTAAGTTAAAATCTGGTGGATACCTAGTAATTAACCCAACTGAAGCCTTAGTTTCAATTGATATAAATTCAGGAAGCTCAATAAAACAAAAAAATGTTGAAAGTACAGCTTTAGATACCAATCTTGAAGCTGCAGAAGAAATATCAAGGCAAATTAAGATCAGAGATTTATCTGGTTTAATAATAATCGACTTCATTGATATGTTGAGCTTTGGGAATAGAAGATTGGTTGAAAGAAAACTTAAAGAAAAATGCAGAACTGATAGGGCAAGAATTCAAATAGGAAGAATTAGTACCTTTGGGTTATTAGAAATGTCTCGACAAAGACTCCGTGAAAGTGTCGTAAAATGGAAAGTTACTCTTACAGACGAGTCTTTTGCTATGAAAATTCTTAAATTAGTTGAATTTAAAGCTGTTTTAACAAAAGCAAAATTTGTAGAACTTAAGATCTGTGAAAAAATATCAGACTTCATGAAAGAAAACTTCATTGAGGATTTAAAATATTTTGAAGAAAAAAACTTAATTAAAATAGATATTATTGCAGACAACTCTCTTATCATTCCTGAATATATAATTGATCTTCAAAATAAAACCAAAAAGACAATAGAAACAGTTGAGCATATTGAAAAACTAAAAAATCTTGAAGAGCAAAAAAAAGAGAGTAGATCTTTTGAGAGTCCAATTAAAAAAAAACCTTATAAGAAAAAACCCTATAAAAAAAAATTTTTTAAAAAACCAGCAGCTTAAATAATTCCCATTGAAGGTGAAGACGCACTTCCATAAATAGATTTTTCTATACGTCCTGCTAAAAAAGATTGTCTTCCAGCAATAACGGCATTTTTGAATGCTAACGCCATTTGAAATGGCTTCTTAGCTTTTGCAATTGCTGTGTTAGCTAAAACTCCATCACAGCCCAACTCCATGGCAATAGCTGCATCTGATGCTTGGCCTAAACCGGCATCAATTATCACAGGAAGTTTTGTCTGACTTCTTATAATCTTTATATTTGTTGCATTTTGAATTCCAAGCCCAGATCCTATGGGTGCTGCTAAAGGCATAATTGCACAAGCTCCTACATTTTCTAATCTTTTTGCCATTAATGGATCATCATTACAATATACCATCACTTTAAAACCTTCTTTAGTCAAAACCTCAGTAGATTTTAAAGTCTCAATCATATCAGGAAATAGATTTTTTTTATCCCCTAACACTTCAAGTTTTACTAATTTCCATCCGCCAATCTCTCTTGCCAATCTTAGTGTTCTAAGAGCTTCTTCAGAATTAAAACAACCGGCAGTATTTGGCAAATAAGTAATTTTTTTTGGATCAATATAATCCATTAATAAAGGTTTTTTTCTATCAGAAATATTTACTCTTCTCACTGCAACAGTAACTATTTCTGCACCAGATAACTTTATAGCTTTCGCGCATTCTGCCATGCTTTTATATTTTCCAGTTCCAACTATTAATCTGGAATTAAAATTTTTTTTATCAACTATCAATTTATCTTTAACCAATTTCATCCACCTCCAATAAAATGAACTATCTCTATTTTGTCATCTTTTTTTAGTTTTATCTTTTTTAAATTATTTTTATCTATTATTTCTTGATTTAATTCAATTGCTACTTTTTTAAGAGGAATTTTTAGTTCTTTTAAAAAAATTGAGAGGCTTAAATTTTCATTTATTGTTGAAAATT